>Ga0154766_133_pt8 | contig 18114 bp, 20 predicted proteins | sample Rifle2008BG16ft_FD_105774 | JGI IMG/M metagenome (GOLD analysis project Ga0154766, IMG submission 105774) | Deltaproteobacteria bacterium RBG_16_44_11
GCGCACTCGAATGCAAAAATGGTTTATTGATGCCCAGCATTTTTCCGTGGCGCGCTGCCCGCCGCAATATGCGCCGCAAAACATACCCGCGGCCTTCGTTCACGGGCATAATTCCGTCGCCGATTAAAAAAGTCACCGCACGACTATGATCGGCAATGACCCGGATGGAAACATCGTTTTCTGCATTTGTACCGTAGGTTTTGCCGGATATTTTTTCTACAAAGCGGATAATGGGAGAAAAAAGGTCGGTATCGTAATTGCTTTTGACTCCCTGAATTACAGCAGTGAGGCGCTCCAAACCCATTCCCGTATCAATACTGGGCTTGGCCAACGGCTTTAATTTTCCATTTTCATCGCGATCATACTGGGTAAATACAAGATTCCAGATTTCCAGATACCTATCACAACCGCAATTCAGATCGCATTCGGCGCGGCCGCAGCCAGTGCCTTCGCCCTGATCGTAAATAATTTCGGAGCAGGGGCCGCAGGGACCGGTTTCCCCCATCATCCAGAAATTGCTTTTTTCACCCATGCGCACAATGCGCTCTTTCGGCACACCCATCTTCTTATTCCAGATGGCGAAAGCCTCATCGTCATCCTCATAAATCGTCACCCACAGTTTTTCTTTGGAAAGTTTTACGATTTTGATTAGGTATTCCCATGCCCAAGAAATCGCTTCTTCTTTGAAATAATCACCGAACGAAAAATTGCCGAGCATTTCGAAAAATGTGTGGTGGCGCGCCGTGACGCCGACATTTTCCAAATCGTTGTGTTTGCCGCCGGCACGAGCGCATTTCTGGAAGGATGCCGCCCTTGTATATCCTCTGTTTTCCAGCCCTAAAAACGCGTTTTTAAACTGTACCATGCCCGCGTTGGTAAAAAGCAAAGTTGGATCGTCCTTCGGCACCAGGGATGAACTAGCTACTCGTGTGTGTTTTTTCCCTTCGAAATACTTTAAGAAGCCCTCCCTAATTTCACTCCCCGTTTTCGCCATCGAACTCACCTTGAGCAATCCTTCCCAGTTTGTTTAAAATCAAGCCCGCCGGGAAACCCCGTCCCCGCAAGTTTTGAAATATTCTTTTTTTTTCCTTCAGATCTAAAGTATCCAACTTTTTTCTTGCCGCTTTTTTCTTAATCAAAAATATAATTGCCTCTTCCTCGGAAATTTCCCGGCGGGCTTCATCTATTGCCGTACTGATCAATTCCGCCGCGACACCTTTTCCCTGCAAACTGACAATTATCTTCCTGCTCCCACAAAGTTTGTTAACGGCAAGATTGCGCGCCCATTGACGAGCAAATAATGCATCATCCAGATACTTCAATTCGTGGAGTTTTTCCAGCGCTTCTTTAACAATAACTGGCGAAAAGCCTTTTTCCCGCAACTTTTTTTCCAGCTCTTTTTCGCTGTGTGGCCGCATCGACAAAAGGCGATAAGCTTTTTGAAGGGCAGCCGCCAGATCTAAAACCTTCACTTATCATCTTCCTGCTCTTTAGCCACAATACCCAATTTGGTGCGCACATCATTTTCCACTGCCGTCATAACATCCGGATTATCTTTTAAAAAGATACGGGAATTATCCCGGCCTTGGCCTATTCTGTCACCCTTGTAAGAATACCAGGCGCCGCTTTTCTCAATGATACCATTTTCCGCCGCCAGATCCAATACATCGCCTTCGCGTGATATACCTTCGCCGAAGATAATATCGAATTCCGCTTCTCTGAAAGGTGGAGCCAGCTTGTTTTTTACAACTTTAACTTTTGTTCTAAAGCCGATAACGTCCTGACCGTTTTTTATGGAAGTCATTTTTCTAATGTCGAGCCGTTGTGAAGCATAGAATTTCAGAGCATTACCACCGGTGGTCGTTTCCGGATTGCCGAAGAAGACGCCGATTTTCATGCGCAATTGATTGATAAAAATAACGGTGGTTTTGGATTTGCTGATACTGCCGGTAAGCTTGCGCAGTGCCTGCGACATAAGCCTTGCTTGCAAACCCATCTGCGCGTCGCCCATTTCACCTTCCAGTTCAGCTTTCGGAACCAGCGCGGCCACGGAATCAATTACCAAAACATCCAGCGCGCCGCTGCGGACAAGCGTTTCCGCAATTTCGAGCGCCTGCTCGCCCGTATCCGGCTGCGATATAAGAAGATCATCCGTATTGACGCCGATTTTTTTGGCGTAAGTCACATCTAAAGCGTGTTCAGCATCAATGTAAGCGGCAAGCCCATTTTTCTTTTGTGCCTCCGCTACAATATGCAGGGCAAGAGTTGTTTTACCGCCTGATTCCGGCCCATAGATCTCGATAACTCTTCCGCGCGGCACACCAAATGTCCCCAAAGCAATATCCAAACTAAGCGAACCTGTCGATATTGCCGGAACATCTGCAACCCGCTCCGAGCCGCCCAGCTTCATGATCGATCCTTTGCCAAACTGTCTTTCTATTTGAGTAATTGCCAAATCAACAGCCTTTGATCTATCTAAATCTGCGCACATAGTATCATGACCTCCATTAATTTTATTGTTGGTAGTTTTTTTAGTTTTCATTGCCATCATCAATCCTTATCCGGAAAAATTAAACTTTTTTAACTTTGTGTAAACCGCTCCCTGTGGTGTCAACTTGCTTTGAAACAAAACTAATTCCCTGCAGCTAAATTCGCCAATAGTACAATTACAATATTTACTCAGAGACTCACTAATTCCTGTTGTTTCCTGCGGAATTTTAATCCTCCCCAAAGTCAGATGTGCACGAAAGGGCCTGTTTTCCCGCTCAAAGCCAATGCCCTCAAAATCGCTTTCCATCTTTATTTGCAGTGCGGTTAACTCCTCTACATCACCTGTCGCTCCCAGCCAGAGAACACGTGGCCTGCGAGCATCGGGGAAAACGCCCATTTTTTCGATTGTCAGAGACAGGGGCAGTACCAAAGCTACCTGCTTTTCCACTACAGCGCAAATATTTTTTATATCGTCTTTATCAATATTGCCGAAAAATTTTAATGTAATGTGATTGCCTTGAGATTTAGTCCAGCTAATCTTCCCCTTTATTTCTTTTTTCAATTTTGCCTGCAGAAGGTCAACCGCCTGTAAAACCTCTTCCGACAGCTCAACTGCTAAAAATGCCCGTATATTCTTTTGCGCATCCATTTGCTATTGACCTTTTTCCTGAAAATCACGGGTATGAACCCCAAAGCAAGCTTTGGAAACTATTGTACCCTCCGCTGTGCGGGATTGTTCGACTTACAAATTTCAATTCACTTCGTTTTTGAAATTTGAGTCTCACAATAATCTTTCAACATCATTAAAGCCGCTTCGGAAAAAACGTGCTTGTTTCTTTTACGATCCCATCTAAAAGCGTAATGACGGCAAAGAGTTTGCGTGGAATCGCTTAAGGCCAAATAAATAGTGCCTACAGGCTTATCCGGACTTCCGCCGGTTGGGCCGGCAATGCCGGTGGAAGAAAGCCCTAAATCGGTGCCGGACAGCTTGCGTACTCCCTCCGCCATCAAACGCGCCGTTTCTTCACTTACCGCTCCATATTTTTCTATAACGTCTACGGGAACGCCCAGCAACTTTATTTTTGCAGCATTGCTGTAAGTAACTATGCCGCGCTCAAAAAAGGCGGAGCTGCCCGCAACATCGGTCAAGCGATTAGATATCAGTCCGCCGGTGCACGATTCCGCTACCGCCAAGGTCATTTTTCTCTCTATCAGTAAAGTGGCAACAATCTCTTCCAGGGTTTCCTCACCATAATGAAAAATGTATTTTTCCAGCCGCTTGGTTATCTCATCTTGCGCCAGCTTCAATTTTCGCTGAGCTTCCACCAAGGTTTTCCGGCGCGATATTATAACAAGATGATTTTCAGGAAAAACGGGGTAAAAACCAATACTCACGTCTAATGCATTAAAATCAATATCCTTCAGGCTATCATCAACGGCTGCTTCGGAAAGCCCGAAAGTCTTGATAGTTTGTTTGGCGGAATATTGTTCATTTTGCGGAAAACATCTGCGCAAAACAGGAAGCACACCTTCCGTCATCATTCTTATTGTTTCGGCGGGAACACCGGGAATGACAAAAATCAGCTTCCCTTTAATATTCAGGACAAAACCCGCTGCCGTACCCACAGGGTTGGCAATGATTTCGGCGCCTTGAGGAAACATAGCTTGCTTGGCGTTATTTTCTATCCAGCGCAAATTATATTTGGTAAATATTTCTTTGATGTAATTCAAAACATTTTCGTCAGTATATAACGGCAATTCAAACGCCTGGGCAATCGCGGCAGAGGTAATGTCGTCGGCGGTAGGCCCCAATCCTCCCGTGCAGATTATAGCGTCTGTCAGGGGCAACAAATAATTCAAACGATTTTCAATCGCTTCAAAATCATCACCCACGGACATTATCGCTTCCACGCGCCAGCCCTGCTGATTGATTTTCCGAGCGATAAAAGAAGAATTAGTATCCGCGGTGCGACCGCTGATCAATTCATTGCCGATAGTTAGAATCCCAATTTTCATAGCACACCAAAAAATACGAGCAACAATATCACCGCACCTGCGTAAATTCCGGCGGCAACATCATCCAGCACAATGCCCAAACCACCGGATATTTTCTGCAGATCACGGATAGGGAAAGGTTTCCAGATATCAAAAATCCGAAACAGAACAAAGCAAACTAATAAGTGCAAACCAGTTATGTCCACCGCCAGCATGGTCACTTGAAAGCCGGCAATTTCATCAATCACAATGCGTTGGTCATCTTTTTTACGGTAAACTTGTTCTGCGCGTTCGGCGATATAAATAGCTAAACCCAATAAAAAGATTACAATTAAAAGACGCAGTAACCAGTGCAGGGGGGAAGAAATAAGGCAAATCAACACGCCGACTAATGTGCCGGCAGTCCCGGGAGCAACGGGTGCCAACCCGGCGCCAAAACCTGTTGCCAATAATTTTATCAGCTTTTCGTTCATAACCGCTCCTTTGACTCCTATGAACTAAAATGACGCCTATTTTCAACTAGTTAAGTTTGCACAGGCTATATTCTTTTTAAATTGGTGTCAATTATTTTTCGGCCTTCCGCCCCAAATCCCTTTTTACTTTGCCCTTCGCTAAAGTTCTCCCCGCAGACTGTTTTTGTGGTCTCATTTCCCTGTGCTTCGCGCGGGATAGTTTCCAATAACCTTTGGCTATTGGATAATTCGACTTACAAATTTCATTACACTACGCTTATGAAATTTGAGCCTCATTACATCCAGCAAATTTCAGTCGCAGATGACCTTCAGGTTATGCGCTACGCTTCTGAAATTTGGGACTTAAATCCCGCGTCGCTACGCTCCTGGGATAATTCGACTAACGCTTCAAACTTCACTTCGTTCGTTTTTAGCGAGTCTCATTAAAATCTCTTGACAATAGAACAATCGTTCTATATCATACCTTTCATGAAAGTCAAGCGAACTTTACCGGATGTGGAGAAAATATTTTCCACCTTTTTCCGCGAAAACCGGCGCATGCCGACATACTCGGAAGCGGCTGAAATTATTGGCGTGCGTTCTAAAAGTGTCGTTCACTTCTGGGTAAAAAAAATGATGGCTTCCGGGCTTTTGCAAAAAGATGCCAAAGGCTTTTTAGCGCCGGCGCGTTTATCGCTGGGCTTGCCTCTGGCCGGAGAAGTTTGCGCCGGTTTTCCTTCTCCTGCAGAAGAAGAATTGCGCGATGTCATTTCCTTTGATGAATATCTGGTGGCGCATCCGGAAACATCATTTCTGCTTTCCGTCACCGGCGATTCCATGATCGGCGAAGGAATCATGGAAAAAGATTTGGTCATTGTGGACAGGGGCCAAGAACCGAAAAACGGCGATATCATTCTGGCCGAAGTGGACGGCAACTGGACAATGAAGTATTTCTGCAAGAAAGGAAAAACGGTAACGCTGGAGGCGGCTAATCCCAAATATCCCCCGATTATCCCGCAAACAGAACTGCGCATCGCCGGCGTCATTACCGCGGTTGTGCGGAAATACCATAAATGAGGTTTTATAGTGATAAAGTAAGATTGATATGGGTAGCTTTAAAATGATTCAACCTAAAACTAATTATTCAACATCTTTTCAAAAAAACCCTGCGGCGGTAAGAAGTCCAGCGGATAATCTCTAGTAGATAGGTAGGGATGTTATGCCGATCCGTATAACATCCCACATGAAGAGAAAGGAAATAGGTTGATTATTGTTTAATATTAAGTTATTAAACTTAAAATTGCAGATTTTGTAGAGGGGTGTTATGCCGACAGGAGAGCGGTGTTTGTAATATTAACACCGATCCATATAAACAATGTTCGTCCGACCGCATACGCGGTCAGACGAACGGAGCCGCGTCTGAAGGTCGCTTGTTCAACCGCCTGCGGCGGCCGAACAGCGACTAGAACGGACTGGCCTGCGGCCAGCAGCTCAGCCGCAGCTCCGTTAGCATACAAAATAAAATAGAGTAATTCTTATAATTAGAAGGGTGGTACAAGATGAAAAAGCTTTTTCTTGTTTCGATATTTTTGATTAGTGTCTTTATAAGTAATCCCATAATGGCCTGTACTGCGTTTGTGTCTGCAGATGGAGATACCGTCTTAGTTGGAAACAATGAAGACTGGTTAAAAAAATATCCCATTGAATTGAAGTTTGAACAATCAGAAAATGGGAAGTATGGAAGGGTATATATTATTTATAATAATCTCACTCAAGCTGGTATCAATACACAGGGTTTCATGTTTGATTTCTTTGCGACTCCATTTTCCTCTCCAGAAGTAACGCTTTCAAAAGATAAAGAAGAATTCAAGGGAAAACTCATGAATAAAGTGCTGGAAGAATGTGCCACCGTTGAACAGGCACTGCAATTGATTATAAAATATAATCTTGGTTTTCTAAAAAAATATAATGCTCAAATATTTATAGTTGACAAGACAGGCGATTCAGCAATTATTGAAGGTGATAACGTTCTTCGGAAAAAGGGAAAATATCAAGTTGTAACAAATTTCCATCAGTCAAAAGTAAAAGACGAGGATAAACCCTGTGAATTTTATAGACTCGGTTGTGACAGGTACAAAACCGCCATTAACATGCTGGAAGATCACCAGAATATTTTTGTAGATGGCTTTCGTAAAATCCTGCACGCAACATCTCAAGATGGATTATTAGCTGAGACTCTCTATTCGTATATCTATGATATGCAAAAAGGCCTTATATATATTTACTATTTGCATAATTTCGAAGATGTAGCCACAATCAACCTGAATGATGAATTGAAGAAGGGGAATCATTCTTATGATTTATCATCTCTTTTCGTCAAAAAATAAGCAAAATAAGCTAACAAGGTCAATCCAGCCGATCGCCGGGCACGCCCGGCTCCGGCTGATTTTTTCGTTCGTCCGACCGCATACGCGGTCAGACGAACGGAGCCGCGTCTGAAGGTCGCTTGTTCAACCGCCTGCGGCGGCCGAACAGCGACTAGAACGGACTGGCCTGCGGCCAGCAGCTCAGCCGCGGCTCCGTTATGTTAAAATTAACTCTGAGAAAAATATGAAACTGAATAATTATAATGGCAGATGGGATTGGGGTGTCTTTTGGCTACATGGGATTATTGGTTTTATAGTTGGATTTCTTTTGGCGTTTTTAGTAAATGCTTTTAAATCAATGATGTCATTGCACTGGTGGGAAAACTTGATAACCATTTGTAGCATTGTAGGAGTTATATTTTTTCTACTGGGTGGGTTCTTTGGGGATAAATTTTGGAATAAATTAAAAGAATATTTCCCTTAAGGAAAAGCGAACGTAAAAGGTAGATAAAAACACATAACCATTCAATACAGCCGATCGCTACGCTCCGGCTGATTTTTTCGTTAGATGAGGAAAGCATATGATTAATGACCGGAACTTAAAGATTGGAGTCATCTCCAGTATTGTTGCCACTTTCTTATTTATCTATTTCCTTGACCCCCTTTTGCGATTTGTGACCTTCCTACTTTTCAAGACATTTGGTTCTATTGCGCAAGGGTATACAGACATGCTTTTCGAGCAGGCTGCCCTTTTAACCGCTCCTGATCCAAGCCTTTTTCTTCTCAGCATGGTTACGGGTATCACGTCTGGTATTAGCATGGTTGTGATAATCTTCTTTTTGTTCCTGAATAGGCCATCAGAGGTACTTCAAAAAAGAATACGAAGAATTCGTCTGCCCAAGAGCGTCATTCGATGGGGCGTCATTTTACTGGCTCTTTTTATGCTCATTACACCTATGGCAAACCTTTACAGCACCATGTTTCAGTTGAGAATCACTACTAGCTTTATACAGCACATCGTTCTTCTTGCGCCCTATATCAGTGATCAAGAAGCAAAACTCTTGCGAAGCCGTTGGACCTTGATGAAATCTGAAAAGGACTACGAAACGCTGTATCAGGATTTGAATAAAATCGCTAAAAAAAATGAAGTGGTTCTTCCGGTGAACAAGGTTTTCTCCCTCACCAGGCTTTAAGAATGAGCGAACGGGAAAATAGGTAACATATGCATCTAACAAAGGCAATCCACCCGATCGCTACGCTCCGGGTGATTTTTTCGTTCGTCCGACCGCATACGCGGTCAGACGAACGAAGCCGCGTCTGAAGGTCGCTTGTTCAACCGCCTGCGGCGGCCGAACAGCGACTAGAACCGATCCCGCCTCGCGGGACAGCTCAGCCGTAAAATAATTTGACATTGGCATGATTATGGCGTACCATATGTCGTACGTTAAGGAGGTTAAGAAGTATGACAACATTAACAGCATCAGACGCAAGAAAGCGTCTATACAATCTTGTGGATGAAGTGAAAAATACGCATGTTCCGGTTCAAATTATCGGTAAGAGAAATTCTGCCATTCTCATTTCAGAAGATGACTGGCGTGCAATAGAAGAAACTTTGTATCTCACGTCAATTCCCGGTATGCGCGAATCAATAAAAAAGGGCTTGAATACACCTGTTGAAAAGTGTGATGAGGATCCCGGCTGGTGAGTTGGCGATTGGTTTTCACTAAGCAAGCGCAAAAAGATGCAAAAAAAATTGTAAAATTCGGTTTTAAACCACAGGTGAATCGATTATTGGACTTGCTGAGAGAAGACCCATTCCGAAATCCGCCATCCTATGAGAAACTCGTAGGCGACCTTTCTGGTGCTTATTCTCGAAGAATCAACATACAGCATCGTCTCATTTATCAAATACTAAAAGATATTCATACTGTGAAAGTTATCAGAATGTGGACGCATTATGAATAATCAAACGCAGCTATTCTAAGGCCAACAAAACGCTCCGGCTGATTTATCCGTCTTTAATTCTTTATGGTCTTTATAAAATCTAAATAATGCATTGCCGTCTCTTTCGGTTTTTCAACCTGAGGCACATGACCGCAATCTTTCATGATCACTGTTTTGTGATTTTTCAATCCTTTTTCGAAAACCGGCACGCTGGAAATATCAAGGATTTTATCCTGATCGCCCCAAAGAATTAAAGTCGGCGCCTTTATTTTGGGCAGGTTTTTTTCGAGAGAAAAAAAGTCGGGTTTAATTTCTTTAAGAGCCTTTTCATAAAAGTTGCGATTGGCTAAAGCTTTCTGGATGAACACCTTCTTAAGCGGATAAGGTAAACTAGGAGGATTAACAAAAACCAATCCCATAATCCTCGGCCAATCACCGCTGTTTTTTAACACAATAGGGTTTTCGCCTTTTCCCATCATTTTCATTATTACATTTTTTTCCAAAGGCATTACCCCTCCGGCGTCAAACAGCCCCAGACTGATAATTTCATCAGGATAGCGCACGGCATACGTTCCGGCGAAAAAGCCGCCCATGGAATTACCGACAATATGAAATTTTTTTGGATTAACAGCTTGGGCAAATTTATGTAAACGGAACATTTGGTTGGATAAATTATAAGACGCATCCATGAGCTGAGAGCTTTCTCCGTAACCAGGGATATCGGGTATAACTACATGGTAATCTTTGGTCAAATAAGCGGCAAATTGAAGCCAGTTGTCTTTTTCCGCTGTATAACCGTGCAAAAGCAATATTGTCTCTCCCTTTCCCCCTTCCAAGTAAACAATATTATGGTCATCTATTTTTATTTCTTTCTGGGTCAGGCCGGCGTTGCTTCTGGCCAGATCAAGCATATACCCGGCTACTCTTTCGGGGAAAGTATAGTATCCGGCAACGACAGCCATAATTAATATCAATAAGACAATTAAAATCTTTTTCATATTGACACCCTCCCTGTTATCCCTATATAGATTCAATTGCTTTTTTATTTAGCACTAACTATGGATATAATCATTAATTTTATAGATTTTTTTATTCATCTTGACCGGTATCTGCCGATTATCATTGATAGCTTTGGCATCTGGGCATATGTTATTGTGTTTGTGGTTATTTTTTGTGAAACCGGTCTTGTGGTTACACCCGTTTTGCCCGGTGATTCTCTGCTGTTCGCCTTGGGTACGTTTGCCGCACTTGGATCTTTGAATATTGAAGTATTGTTGATTTCACTTTGCGTCGCTGCCATTGCCGGAGATAGTGTTAATTACGCCATCGGTCATTATATCGGCCCTAAGGTTTTTCATTACGAAGACAGCCGATTCTTCAAAAAAGAATATCTCATAAAAACACACAATTTTTATGAAAAGCATGGCGGCAAAACAATTGTTATTGCCCGCTTCATGCCTATTATTCGCACTTTTGCCCCTTTCGTAGCCGGCGTCGGCGCAATGAGCTATGCCAAATTTATTTTATACAATATCAGCGGCGGGATTGCCTGGGTTTGCATATTTCTTTTGGGTGGTTATTTTTTTGGCAACATACCAGCCGTAAAAAATAATTTTACAGTAGTAATAATCGCGATTGTTATTGTTTCCGTCATGCCGGGATTCATTGAATACTGGCGACAAAAACATCTTGCTGCTAATAAAACAGCAAATAAAGATCAGGCTGAAATATGAAAACAAAATTTATTTTCTTCATAGCCATTGTGCTGATTATTTTCCCGGCAGCCGCCGTCAAAGCAGAAAACGTATTTAAGATAGGCGCTGATGTGACTATCGAAGAAGGGATGAAAGTAAACAACGTCATTGTGATCGGCGGCCAAATAACCGTCACCGGCCTTGTAGAGAATAATGTGGTTGCTCTCGGCGGTTCGGTAGTCTTGACCAGCAAGGCTCTTGTACGCGGTAATGTCGTTTGTATCGGCGGGGTTATCGCCAGGGGAAGCGGCGCTCAAGTTTTCGGCAAGGTAAAAGAAATAAATTCATCAAATATCAGCGCTATCATTAACTCATTTTTTCGCGGCGAACCAGAGGGCTGGTCGGCGCTTTTTAATATCATTTCTCTTTACTTCCAAGGTTTAATATTTATCTTGGCCTTGCTGGCGGCTTTTATTATTCCCCGCCCTTTGACGGCAATTAAACAGTCTATTCAAGAAAGTAAAATTAAATCTTTTTTCTGGGGTTTACTGGCTACCCTGATGATTACACCTTTTTTTATTTTGCTGGTGATTTCAATTGCCGGCATTTATCTAATTCCGGTAGCTTTTACAGCTTTACTTATGGCATTCATCCTCGGCTATATCGCCGCCGCGGCGCTTCTGGGGGATATTATCCTAACAAAAATAGCTCATAGCTATAAAAAACCTCTCATCGTAGAAACTATTTTAGGATTGATTTTGCTCCTGGTGATAGGTTGGATACCTTACATCGGCTGGCTGATTAAAGTATTTGTTGTAACAAGCGGTTTGGGCGGTGTTCTCCTCGTTCTCTTTAACCGCAGACATCGAAACGCGACCCTGTGAATGCTTTTGTGAATCTCCAGAAAGATTAATCATTTTACACACCTGCCCGTTTTATTATCATAAAATCTCCGGATTACATTAAAATAATTAAGTTTTAATTTTCTTGACACGTTGATGTCTTTTCCTTAATTAAGGCCTATAGCAGTTTTAACATCGAAAAAGGTTTGAGCAGATGAACGCAGCTCACAGATGGCGAACGGAAGTACAAATATGAGAGCGCAAATCAGGCAAAATCCCATCATAAGTAACGATTATACAAAACCAATTTATCAAAGACAGGCACAAGCGGCTAAGGTAAGATCGATTGGCGGTTTTATTATGTGGTCGACTGCCCTGACAGCTTATTTACTTGACGTTATTAATTTTGATAACTTCGCCTACGCAAGCATTGCCGTTTTATATATGATATTCATCAATCCCCCTGCCCTCTGGATATTGAAAAGAATTAAAAATACCAATTTCGCCGATTTCTTTACTTACTTTATAAGCGTATTGGAAATAATCGGAATCACCGCAATTATACATTCTTTCGGCGGCATCGAAGCCGCGTTTTTGCTACCTATATACGCGGCAGCCATCGCTTATGTCGGCCCCATGGAAGCACGAAAAAAGCCTTATATTATTGCCTTGCTCATCAATATTTGCTTCTTATCACTACTTCACTTAGAGCACTTTGGGATTCTTCGGACAATAAAAGTTAACCCTGATTATTTTATGCCGTGGAACTATCAGTTGGCCATCATGACCACGGTAGTACCCATGTTTTTCATTGTGGCTTTTATATCATCTTATACCGTGCAGCTCTTGAAGAACAACAGAGAAAAACTGAGCCGACAAAACGAGGACCTTAGGTTAGCCCTGATTAAGGCAAATGAATCCGAACGGCTTAAATCGGAATTCTTGGCCAATATATCTCATGAGCTAAGAACTCCACTGCATGCCATTATCGGATTTTCCGACCTGCTCAATAACCATTACCTCGGTGAATTGAATAATAAACAGAAAGATTCTGTAAAAGACATCAACTCCAGCGGAAAACATTTGCTTGCCATCATCAACGATCTTCTGGACATCAGCAAAATGGAAGCCGGCAAGATGGAAATAGACATATCCCAAACCAATTTAAAAATGCTTTTGGAAAACAGCTTGAACCTTTTTGGAAGTATGACTCAAAATAATGGAATTAAATTATTATCGGATATAGTTGATTGCCCTGAAATAATACCGGCAGATGAAAGAATGATCCGACAAGTCCTATATAACCTTCTTTCCAATGCCACAAAATTCACGCCGGAAGGCGGATCAATAAAAGTCTCTGCCCACCATTTAAGCCGGTCCAACAGCAAGTGGATAACAAAAAAAGGAGAGGTTTTATCTCTGCCTTTATTTAATGAAGAAGATAAGATAGATTGCCGGCAATTAGTCAGAATTTCGGTGGCTGATACCGGCATTGGTTTGAAAAAAGAATATATGAAATTGATATTCAACCCATTTGTGCAAGTTGACGGATCTAAAAGCCGCCGCTACCAGGGCACCGGTTTAGGCCTGTCTTTGTCTAAACAGTTTATAGAACTCCATAAAGGAAGTATATGGGTAGAGAGCGAAGGAGAAGACAAGGGATGCACTTTTCATTTTGTAATTCCAGTTTAATCCCGGTAGGGCAAACCTATTGTTTTCCCTTCGCTAGGCTCTGGATTAAAGATTTGAGTGTAACTTAAGAAAGGTCTTTCTATGGAAGATAAAACTATTTTAGTCATTGAAGATAATGAAATAAACATGAAGCTTATCAGAACATTTCTTGAAATAGGCAAGTATCGTATACTGGAAGCCAGAGATGCCGAAACCGGCATTCGCCTAGTCAGAGAACAGCATCCTGATCTCATTTTGATGGATATCCAGTTGCCGGGTATAGATGGATTGAGCGCGGCTCAGTTCATCAAGAACGATCCTGATTTAAAGCATATTCCCATTATTGCTGTAACCGGCAATGCCATGAATATGGATAAAGAGGAAGCCATGGATATCGGTTTTGCCGACTATCTTCTTAAACCATTCTCCCTCAAAGTATTTTTGGACGCACTTGCCGATTTTTTTAAAAAGCGGCAGACTTAACAAATAAGCCCGGGAGTTCAATGTGTTCAATTTTTTATACGCCATAAATCTTAGAGAGGTATCTGTATCTTCGAATGGCTAGAGTGTAGAAGATAAAGTTTATCGCAATCACTAATCCGCCTAAAATACACTGAATCTCAGCAGTCAGATTTTCCGGGTAGATTACGACAAGCAAATACTGAGCGATAAAGTCTCCGCTGTATGAAACGCCCCCGCCCAACTCGCGAAAGTGATTCTCCAGCGGGGTCAAAGGACAAATCCAACCCGTGAATTCGACAACGGCTCCCCAGATGGCGGCAGGAAGATGTGCCCAGGTTACACGTGGCCAATAAATGACCAGCAAACCTCCGCCTACAACGAAAACAATAAATATGAAATGCGTTATAACAATCGCGTCGGCAAGTAGCTGATACAAAGAGCCTCCTTGCAAATAATAATTAAATCACAGAATGAAGGAAATATTTTTCGATCATCTCAAATCCATTCTTCAGAAATGATATCGCCGCGGATACTGACAATAACCGCTTTCAGCGGAACTTTTCTTTTCGCCTTTTGCAGTGCGGCCTGGGTAATTTGCAACAGACCGCGGCAGCAAGGAACTTCCATCATGATAACCGTTAGTGTGTTGATTTTTGCTTCGTCAACCATCCTGCGAATTTTTTCGATATATTCACCCTGTCCCTCATCAAGCTTGGGACAAGCAATGGCCAGGCTTTTGCCTTTTAAAAACCGTTCGTGAAAATCGCCTAAAGTAAAGGCAACACAATCGGCAGCCAGCACAACATCCTTACCGCGAAAAAAGTCGGCAGCGGGATTAACCAGATGCAGTTGAATCGGCCAGTGGGTCAGTTCTGATTGCAGGCTTGCTTGTGGTGTAGAGCTTCGCCTTTTTCTTTCAAAAACCGCGTGCGCTGATCCGGGGCATCCGTGAGCGGCAGGGCTAATAACACCAAGCCCCTGCGGGGCGGATTTACCGGCTTGCGATTGAACTTTTTCGTGTTTTTTGTGGGCGATGTTTTCCATCACAAGTTTTTCATCAAACGGATCGGCCTCACGCTCCTCCAGCGTCAACGCTCCTTCGGGACACTCGCCCAGGCAGGCGCCCAGCCCATCGCAAAAAACGTCGTTCACGAGCTTTGCCTTGCCGTCAATAATCTTGATTGCCTCTTCCTGACAATTCGGCACGCACAAACCGCAACCGGTGCATTTTTCTTCATCAATTTTGATGATTTTGCGCTTCATGAAATAGCTCTCTCATTTTTCAAATTTGTGGTTTCGGGAATCAAGCAAGCTGTAGTCATCAGGATACCGCGACGGCAAGGAGGAGGCTCCGCAGGCGTATTACTAAATACGTTGAGGAAGCCGACGACGACGCCAACAAAGGTAGCCGTATGAATACAGTTTGCTTTCATGGCATCTTCTTCATTGCGTCCACCAACTCCTGCACAGCTGCTGCTGATTTGGCTAATGCTTTTTTCTCTTCTGCGGTGAGTTTTAAAGAAATAATCTGTTCGATTCCGTTTTTACCCAGCTTTACCGGCACGCCGACAAACAAGCCGGAAATACCGTATTCACCTGTGAGATATGCCGCGCAGGGCAATATTTTCTTTTTATCTTTCAGGATGGATTCGGCCATTTCGACCGCCGCCGAAGCGGGCGCGTAGTAGGCGCTGCCTGTTTTCAAAAGACTTACTATTTCGGCACCGCCATTGCGCGTCCGCGTTACCATTGCTTCAATGCGCTCCGGCAAAATAAGTTCTGTAATGGGAACTCCCGCCACTGTAGAAAAGCGCGGCAGGGGCACCATGGTGTCGCCGTGCCCGCCCATAACAAGGGCGGAAATATTTTCCACGGAAACATTGAGTTCCATCGAAATAAAAGCGCGAAATCTCGCGGAATCCAAAACACCAGCCATACCGATTACTCTTTGTTTGGGAAAGCCGCTTGCTTCCATCGCCACATGACACATCGCATCCAGTGGATTACTGACAATAATCAAAATAGATTTGGGCGAATACTGAACAACCTGCTTGGTGACGCTCTTAATTATTCCTTTGTTTGTCGCCAGGAGATCATCACGGCTCATGCCTGGCTTGCGCGGTATGCCAGCAGTGATAATAATGATATCGGAGTTGGCCGAAGCCTCGTAAGTGTTGGCACCGATTAGATGGGCATCATGTTTTTCCACGGGTGCCGCCTGCGCCAAATCCAGCGCTTTCCCCTGCGGGACACCTTCAACAATGTCTACCAAAACAACATCGCAAAGTTCTTTTTCCGCAAGTCTTTGCGCCGCTGTCGCCCCAACATTACCCGCTCCTATTACCGTAACTTTCTGATTCATTGCTATACACCTCAGTTTTTTCTTTATTTTGCCAATTTTTGTTCTAATATAACAAAACCGGCTTTTAGACAATTGTTAAATGCTTTTTTCTCTGTTGCAAAAACAAATACTGTAAGGTAAAAAACCACAATGACAAAGAAACTATTCGGCACAGACGGCATCCGAGGAATTGCCAATCAACACCCCATGACGGCGGAAGTCGCCCTCAGCGTGGGACGCGCGATTGCTTATCTTTCGAAAAGAGAAGGTCATTCGCCCCGGATTATCATCGGCAAGGATACACGGCTATCGGGAGATATGTTTGAAAGCTCGCTTATTTCCGGCATTTGTTCGATGGGTGTCAACGCCATTTCCGTAGGCGTCATTCCCACGCCGGGCATTGCCTTTTTAACTTCCAACATGCGCGCCGACGCGGGCATTGTTATTTCCGCCTCCCACAATCCCATGCAGGATAACGGCATAAAAATTTTTAAAAGCGACGGCTTTAAGCTCTCCGATGAAAAAGAAAATCAAATCGAAGAATTAGTCTTTGCGAATAATATGCACAAACTTCACCCCGCTCCCAAAGAGCTGGGGAAATTATCCCGGATGGATGATGCCGCCGGCCGCTATGTGGACTTTGTAAAACAGACGTTCCCGCAAGACCTCAACCCCGAAGGAATTAAAGTTGTCCTGGATTGCAGTAATGGAGCAACGTATCGTGTGGCTCCTGCTGTTTTTACGGAACTCGGCGTTGAGATTACAACACTGTTTAATCAACCCGACGGCAGGAACATCAACCTCAATTGCGGCTCGCAACATCCGGAAGCGCTGGCTGCCGAAGTGTTGCGTCAGAAGGCTGATGTTGGTTTTGCCTTTGATGGTGATGGTGACCGGGTGATTGCCGTGGATGAAAAAGGAAATGTTCTTACCGGCGATCAGGCCTTGGCCCTTTGCTCAGCCATTCTCAAAAAAGAAGGAAAGCTGACCAATAATTTGGTTGTGCGCACGGTTATGAGCAATCTAGGATTGAGTGTTGCTTTTCAGAAATTGGGAATTGATTCCGTTTTTGCCGATGTCGGTGACCGTTATGTTCTAAAAGAAATGCTGGCGAAAGGCGCCATCATCGGCGGCGAGGATTCCGGTCATATAATCTTTTTACAACATCATACCACCGGCGACGGCCTGATTACCGCACTGCAAGTGCTGGCCGCAATGAAAAAAGAAGGCAAGTCGCTATCGGAGCTAGCGGGAATCATGACCGTGTTTCCGCAAATGCTCATCAATCTTGATGTGAAAAAGAAACCAAAAATTGAATCCGTACCGGAAATCATGGCCGCCATTAAACAGGTTGAAGAAAAGCTCGGTGATAAAGGCCGCGTGCTCGTGCGTTATTCCGGCACACAAAACATGTGCCGGGTGATGGTGGAAGGCCCGACAAAAAAAGAGACGGAAACCTACTGTCGCCAAATCGCGGATGTTGTGAAAAAGATGCTGGCCTAAGTGGGAACAGGCGTCTCATTTGTCATTCCCGCGAAGGCGGGAATCCAGGTTAGTTAAGTATTTTCTGGATTCCCCGGTCAAGCCGGGGAATGACAGCAGAAATTGTTTTTAAATCATCAACCGGCAGCCGTAATAATTATTTTTCAACTTTGATCAGCATCGCATCTCCCTGCGCATGCCCCGAACAAATTCCACAGACTCCCCAGCCGCCGCCGCGGCGCTTCAGTTCATAGCCCAACGTCATAGCGATTCTGGCACCGGTTGCTCCGATGGGATGACCGTAGGCAATCGCACTGCCGTTGACATTTACTTTTTTGAACATCTCCTCTTTGGATATACCCAAAATCGACCGGC
>Ga0154766_127_pt9 | contig 17842 bp, 15 predicted proteins | sample Rifle2008BG16ft_FD_105774 | JGI IMG/M metagenome (GOLD analysis project Ga0154766, IMG submission 105774) | Deltaproteobacteria bacterium RBG_16_44_11
ATTTTTTTTGCATCTCTGGACTCGGAATCCATAAATCCCCTCACAAATCGCTCTGTTAAATAAAAAGAGATTTTTAATTTTTACATGTATGTTGCGACAACTATCATAGTGTATAAAACAGTTCAAGAATTATATAAAGAGAATCGGGCATTAGCCGGAAAAACCTTTAATAAAAGCTTTCTTTTGATTTCAAGTATATGAAGATGTCGGTTTTGTGTCAAGGAAATTAAGTCGCAGTATACCCTTATCATTGCCTTAAAAGTTCAGCAAAAAACGGCTTTTGCATACAATGGCTTACGATTATTTTGTCTTTATTAGAAATTCATGAAAAACCTTGATAATGTATTGTAAATTGATGTAGATATTTATTTTTAACATTACATTCATCATCGCGCTTATTAAACTCTCGGCTTTAATAACGATTCTTATTTTCGGGGAGCAAATTACAATGGACAACGTTATGAAACAGTTTCTTCAAGATAAATTGTCATTGCGGGATTCCTGCACAACGGGAAAAGTCATGGAACTCTCCGATGCTGTCCGACGGTTTGTTAAACCAGACATGAGCATTCAATTCGGAAACGGCATGACCACACCGACATCCATTTTTTTTGAAATCGCCCGGCAATTCTGGGGAAAAAATCCCGGATTCACCATTATTGGAATTTCAGGAAATGTTTACAATATTGCCCTTTTCGTTCATGGAAAATTATGTAACAAAATCATTCTCGCCTTCAACGGCGACGGCTATCCATATCCCGGTCCCAATCCCATCCTGGCCCGCGCTCTGAAAGAGGGAACAGTCTTCCTAGAAAACTGGACACAATTAACGATTGTTCTTCGCTTTATGGCCGGAGCTTTGGGAGTACCTTTTTTCCCTACTAAATCGATTCGCGGCTCTTCCATGGAGATAGATAATAAAGACAGCTTTTGTCAAATTCCCAATCCTTTTAAAAAAGGAGAATCAACAAGTGTTATTAGGGCCTATAATCCGGATATTGCCATTGCTCACGGATGGGCAGCGGATCAAGACGGTAATACCATTATGTCCGCACCATACTCCGGAAATCACTTTGGAGCACTAGCGGCCAAGGAAGGTGTGATCGTTACCGTCGAAAAAATTGTCGATGCCGATTTTATCCGTCGTCACGCTCACATGACGCGCATTCCGGGATATATCGTCAAGGCGGTCTGCCCCGTTCCTATGGGCGGCCACCCTATGGGTATTCATGCTCTCGGTGTCCCCGAATTAGAAGGATATGGTGAAGATGAAGAATGGATAATAGAAGCACGAAAAGCTTCCCGAAATTCTGATGAATATCAGGCCTGGGTCGAAAAATGGGTACTCGGATGCAAAAATCACGAAGATTTTCTTTCTCGCTTGGGTCAACAACGCATTTGGCATTTAAAAGAGAAAATCCAAAACGATTCCTGGATATCTGAACTTTCCGTTTCGGCTAATCGTCTCTCCTCTCCCCAGGAGGCAACGCCCGCCGAACGTTTGGTTAGCGCCTCATCCAATAAAATTATGGAAATTATCAAAACAAAAAAATATCTGTTGGCTCTTTGCGGCATCGGCGTTTCTAATCTGGCCGCCTGGGTGGCCTATTACAAATTACGGCAGGAAGACTATCCTCTGGAGTTGGTGGCGGAAATTGGTTACTATGGTTACTCTCCTCAGCCATCCGATCCTTACGTATTCAATCTGCGCAATATTTCTTCCTGTAAGATGATTTCGGATATCTTTACTTCTCTGGGTATTATTATGGGCGGTTCTCAAACTTCCAGCATCGGAGTTATCGGAGCGGGACAAGTTGACCGGTTGGGAAATGTAAATACGACAAGACTATCCGATACAGGGCCTTTTTTAGTCGGGTCAGGAGGAGCCAATGATGTGGCCTCGAGCACAAATGAAACGGTCGTTACATTGGAGCAAAACAAGAACCGCTTTGTGGAAAAAGTCGCCTACATAACATCACCGGGTGTTAGAGTAACCACCGTAATTTCTCAGTGGGGAATATTTGAAAAGGAAGCGGGAAATAATGAATTGGCATTAACCGGGTACTTTCCTGTAAATCATTCGGCATCTGAAGAGGAATGTGTGAGGAGCATTCAGGAACAATGCGGCTGGAAATTGAAGATCAAAAGTAACCTGCAGATTCTTTCATTGCCATCCGCAGAAGAATTAAAACTTATGCGCTGTTTCGATCCGAAGCGTTTTTTTCTTAGAGGTGAAGAATCACATCGCTAGGAACATTAAACATTTACTATTTTGCCCTTCTTCATACATCCAAATGCATGGAAAGCTTAATATTATCAGACATTTTTGTTTTGCTGAAATTCGGATTCGCTCGGAGAAGGTGTCCGGGTAAGGGTTCACCCGCAAATTTTTCTGCAATTTTAACGCATTCCAAAAGAAGATCGAAATCTATCTCTGTTTTTATTCCCATTTCTTCAAACAAGTAAACAAGATCTTCTGTCGGTACGTTCCAGTATCCCAAATCGAGTTCCATCGAACCGTAAGGTGTTCCACTCATTCCACCAAGCGAAGTATCGAAAATTCTTATACCGGCCTCATAGGCGGCGACACAATTCGCGATCGCCGTACCTCTGGTATTATGGAAATGCACGGCGAGATTAATATTTAGATTCAAATTCAGAATGGATTTTATAAGAGCCTTTACTTTTTTGGGGTTAGCCATACCAGTTGAGTCTACAAGGGAAATTTCTGTTGCTCCCATGTAACTTAATTTCAGTACAAGTTGCAGTACTTCTTCGGGTGAAATTACCCCTGTATAGGGGCAACCAAAAGCGGTAAGAATATAGATTCTGACACTCTTTCCGCTTTTGCCTGTAGCATCGAAAATGGCAGGCAACGTTTTGTTTACGGTCTCTTTTAGTGTCCGCCCCATGGTCACTTTATTGAATACATCACTCGCAGCCACGAGCATAAGAATTTCATCTATTTGAGTAATCAATGCCCGCCGGCAGCCGATCTCATTAGGCACCAATCCTACATAGGTGACTCCCGATTGCTTTTTGATACCATCTATCACTTTTTCCGCATCGTAATTTGCCGGCAAAAGACGCGGATGCAAAAAAGAAGCGCATTCGATTTTCTTAAAACCGGCTTGAGATAATTTATTGATAAACATTACCTCATTGTCAGTCGAAAGACTTTTACCCACGGCCGGTAAACCGTCGCGCGGAGATATTTCTACGATGGTTACTTTGTTTTCCTTTTTCAAAATATCAATCCGAAAGAAATAATTTAATTTGTCTGAATTTTATTATCTTCACATCTTGAATTTTGCATGCATAATATGTTCCAGAAATATTTATGCCTTTACCCCGTTAGAGAAAGCCTCCAACTCCTGTTGGGGGGTTAAAGTCCTGTAAGACAGATGGCGGTTTAATGCCGCCATCTGAAATCGCAAAACGCCCGTTGCTCTAACGGGGTTTACTGATAAAACTTGGTAACTTTTTTTAATCAAAACCATATTGTTTCACTTTGATGTAAAAAGTTCGTCTGCTAATTCCTAGTTTTTTTATAGCCATGGTTCTGTTTGGGGATGTTTCCAGAGTTTCTTTGATTAGTTTTTTCTCCAAATTCTTAACAGCATCGGCAAGATTATAAGTTTTATCTTTTAAAGATGTTATTGATAAACCTCTATGATTGCTTTTTGTATCTTGGGTAAATAGAAAATTGGGAAGTGAACTGGGAGAAACGATCGAATCTTTGCTCATGTTGACCGCATAACTCACCACACCTTTCAATTCACGTACATTCCCTGGCCAGTGATACGAGGTGAGAATTTCCATGGCCGAAGAGGAAAATTTTAAATTTTGTTTTTCAATATCATCATTGGATTTAAGAAAATAATCGACCAGCAGGCTGATATCCTCTCTGCGCTCTCTCAGCGGCGGCAGGTAAATGGTGAAAGCGTTTAAACGAAAGAAAAGATCTTCCCGAAATGTTTTTTGTTCGATTAAAGAGGTTAAATCTCGGTTTGTTGAAGATATTATGCGGACATCAACTTTAATGTTCTTTGTCCCGCCTACTCTCTTAAAGGTGCCAGATTCCAGAACTCTTAACAATTTTGATTGCGTCTGGAGCGAAGCGTCTCCTACTTCATCGAGAAGGATAGTTCCTTCATGAGCTTCATCGAAATAGCCCCTGCTTCCTTCGGTTCTTGCTCCGGTAAATGCCCCTTTTTCGTATCCAAACAGTTCACTTTCGATTAAAGTATCCGGAATAGCTGCACAATTGACGTCAATTAAAGGCTTACTGCTCCGTTTGCTTGTACTGTGTATCGCGCGCGCCAGTATTTCCTTGCCTGTACCGCTTTCGCCCGTGATAAGCACGGAGATATTGGATTTTGCGGCTCTTTGAGCGATTACCAGAGCTTTTCTAAATTCTATATTCTCGCCTACTAATTCGCTGAACTCGTCAGAGAGTTTTTCCGTCCGGAATTTTTCTTCGTCTTCATAAGGATTGGATGTTTTAACCCGCTGAGATTTTTCCGCTTTTTTTTCTGAATTCCTGGCGAGAATAAGAAAATAATTCCCTGATTTTTTATATCTGTCTAATAAGTATACAGATAAAATGATTTTTTGTTGCTGACCGGAAAGATTTATATACTGCGGTGATTCGCTCTTATTTCCCTTTAGATGCAGGTTTAGCCTTGTAAGAGCATCGCCATATTTCTTTCCTTTACCGTTGATTTTTATTTTGAAAAGTTCTTCGAATGATTTGTTTACATAATATACATAATATTTTTCATCAATTATTGCGGCAGGATCGGATATATCATGCAGGGTATTTATTAAAAATGACGGTAATTTTTTCATAATCATTTTGTTCTTTGCCGGAAAGTGTATACAATTAATACAAAAGAGTCAATATAAAAATGGCAATTCAACGTGTTTGATATAAAAACTATATTTACTGACAACTAATAAAGTCGTATTTATTATTTTTTTATTTCCTATAAAACTGTATAGTGTCTCAACGGTGCCGGATAATCGAATAAACTTCTTTAAAACGAATTTTCACCTTCTCCTCTTACCTTCATGAGGTGTTTTTAAAACGATAAGCTATAAGTGTGGTATGATATTTGCTGACTTTTGCATTAAAAATACTATTTTCTTAGAAAATATATTAAGAGATTTTTTTAATAATTTTCAATTAATTGAGCAAGGAGAAGCTATATGAATATTAAAAATATCATGGTTATCGGTTCCGGCTTGATGGGCTCTGGAATCGCCCAGGTTGCCGCCCAGGCCGGATATAACGTTATCTTGAATGATGTGAAAATGGAACTTATCGAAAAAGGACTAAATTCCATCACCAAGATTCTGGAGGGACAAGTAAAGAAGGAAAAAATAACCGCCGCCGATAAAGACGCTACTCTATCCAGAATCAGCAAAGCTCCTTCTTTTGATGAAGCGAAAAAAGCAGATTTTATCATTGAGGCCGCTTTTGAAAATTTCGATGTCAAGAAATCCATCTTCGAAAAACTAGATGCTGTTTGCCGGGAAGATGTAATATTGGCTACCAACACTTCTTCCATTCCGATCACATCTCTTGCCACAACGGTCAAACGCCCCGATAAGTTTATCGGCATGCACTTTTTCAGTCCGGTACCTCTGATGAGACTTGTGGAGATTATTCCGGGCCTCAAAACATCCGAGGATACCGTAAAAATAACGCAAGAATTAGCGGTCAATCTAAAAAAAGAAACCGTCCGTGTAAAGGATGTGCCTGGTTTTCTTGTAAACCGTATCAACGCGGCATTTCGGGCGGAGGTGTTTACCTGCTTGCTTGAAGGTGTGGCCAGCCTTGAAGACATAGACAAGGCCGTCAAACTGGGTCTTAATCATCCCATGGGGCCTTTTGAATTAAACGATGCGGTAGGTTTAGATATCGGCCTTAATGTTTTTAGAACACTCTATGAAGGATATAAAGATAAAAAATTTCGCCCTCCTCTGATTTTAGAGAAAATGGTGCAAAGCGGAGACCTCGGCAAAAAAACCGGCAAAGGCTGGTATGATTATACATCCGGAGAAAAGAAGCCGAGAAAAGACGTAAATTTTTAAAATAAAAATTATTGAGAGATGAAACTATGGAAAATGTAGTCATTCTAAGTTGTGTGCGCACGCCCATCGGCGCCTACGGCGGTTCTTTGAAAGATATTCCCGTATATAAATTAGGCGCTATTGTTTTGCAGGAACTGGTTAAACGGGTAAAAGTCGATCCGGCGCAGGTTGAAGATGTGATTATGGGAACAGCATATCAAAACGGCGAATGCGCCAACGGCGCGCGCATGGCGGTTCTGGAAGCCGGCTGGCCGGATACTGTTCCGGGGATTGTTCTTGACCGCCGCTGTTGCTCCGGCATAGATGCTATTTTTTTCGGAGCCATGAAAATCCAAACGGGAAACGCGGATATTATTATTGCCGGCGGTATGGACTCGATGAGCCAGGCCGAACTATATATTCCCGGTGATATCAGGTGGGGTCTCGGCGGCAAGAGCCATGAAAAATACGGCTTCATGCCGAAAGGACACGGGGCTCTCGCCATGTGGGGAATTCCTTTCTATGATCGTATCCAGCGTGCGCGCGTCATGTCGCAACCTATTGCCCGTTACGGCGAACTCAGTTCCATGATGACCTGGGCCGAGGCCGCGGCCAAAAAAGAAAAAATAACCCGGGAGGAAGCGGATAATTGGGCATTTCGGAGCCATCAAAAGGCGATTGCGGCGCAGGATGCCGGCAAATTTGCCGAAGAGATCGTCCCTGTGCCCCTCGGAAAAGGTAAAACAGGCGAACCCGTTTTTTTCAGCGTCGATGAGGGTCCGCGCAGAGAAACAACTCTGGAAAAACTAGCCAAGCTAAAGCCTGTCTATGCCGATGGTGTTTGCACCGCGGGAAATTCTTCCTCGGAAAATGACGGCGCGTCGGTCGTAATGCTTGCCTCCGAAAAAAAAGCGAAAGAGCTGGGAGTTAAACCCCTCGCTTATTTCCGTTCTTGTGCGATTGCCGCAACTGACCCAACTTTGACCTACCCGGCCGTACCTGCATCCGTTCAAAAAGCATTGCAAAAAATAAAAATTACCATCGATCAGGTAGGACTTATCGAAATTCAGGAAGCTTTTGCCGTTCAGGCGCTGGCTGATGCCCGGCTTTCCGGAATCAAAGACAAAGAAATGGACGAAAAAGTTAACGTTAATGGTTCCGGAATTTCATTGGGGCATCCTATCGGTGCTACCGGCGTAATGCGCTTAACAACGCTAATCAACGAAATGACTCGAAGAAATACAAAATTTGGATTGGAAACCATATGCGGCGGCGGCGGTCAAGGCATCTGCATGATCGTGGAAAGAAAATAATTTAAGAAAAAATTGGGAGGATTTTAAATATGGATTTCGCATTAACCGAAGAACAAAAAATACTTCAGGATATGGCAAAGAATTTTGCCGAAAATGAAATAAAGCCCCATGTGGAAGAAGACGAAAAGAATCAGCATTGGCGCAAGGAAATATTCGATAAAATGGCAGAATTAGGTTTTTTCGGTTTCTGCATCGATGAGAAATACGGAGGAAACGGCATGGGATTTCTGGATGGAGCGCTGGTCATCGAGCAAATCTCCAAAGTTCATAGCTCTTGGCGTATGGCCTTTAACATGCAGTGTTGGGGACCCTCTTTGACCATTCAAAAATTCGGCACGGAAGAACAGAAACAACATTACATTCCTAAATTTGTCAGCGGCGAATATATCGGCAGTTTCGCCATGACGGAGACGGACGTCGGCTCTGACGTGGCCGGCATGAAATGCCTAGCGGAAGATAAGGGAGATTACTATCTCCTCAATGGAAATAAGATGTGGATTACGAACGGCACAGTTTCCAATCATGGATTATTATATGTAAAGACGAATAAGGACGCCGGAGCTAATGGGATCACCTGCTTTATCATGGATTACAGCCTGCCCGGCATTACACGTAAAAAGATTCACGAAAAAGTAGGACTGCTCGCTTCCGATACGGCGGAAATTACTTTTGAAGACGTAAAAGTGCCGAAAAAACTTGTTCTGGGAACTGTCAACAAAGGATTCCAAATGTGCATGACCCAACTCAATGCCACACGGCTCGGATGTGCGGCAGGCGCAGTGGGACTTTCCGGAGCTATCCTGGAAGCCTCCATTAAATACGCTAATGAAAGATCTCAGTTTGGACAAAAGATCGGCAAATTCCAGTTAATTCAACAGCAGATCGCGGAAATGAAAATGGGACATGCAGCAATGTCTGATCTTGTTTACAAAGCGGCCTGGCTTAAGGATAAAGGCCTTCCCAACGTGATGGAAACATCGATGTCCAAGCTTTTCGGAGCCAAAGAAGTAGTGCACGCGGCCAACGAATGCATGAAGTTATTCGGATCGTTCGGCTATTCCGATGAATATCCCTGCGGCAGATTTCTGCGCGATGCAAAGCAATTCGAAACATTGGAAGGAACATCCAATATGCATACAATGATCGTGGCCAATGCCGCGCTCGGTTTCGCTGCCAACAGAGTATAGGAGATTACAGCTTTTATTTACACCGGTAAAATGAAATGAATATACATGAATATCAGGCCAAAGAGATTTTAAAATCATTCGGCATACCAGTGCCTAATGGTTGTATGGTAAAATCGGTGCGGCAAGCCGAAAAAAGTGTAGAAAAATTCGGTTGTCTTTGCGTATTGAAAGCGCAGATTTATGCCGGCGGCCGAGGAAAAGCCGGCGGCATAAAGACTGTGCAAGACGCCGGACAAGCATGTGACGTGGCAAAAGAGCTCCTCAAAAAAAAATTGGTCACTATTCAAACGGGAACTCACGGCCTGGCGGTAAAGCGCATCCTCGTCGAAGAAACGATAGCTATTGAAAAAGAATTCTATCTTTCCATCACTCTCGACAGGCGAACATCCCGCTATTGTCTTATCGCCTCGGCCCAAGGAGGTATTGATATCGAAGAGGTGGCGCGCACATCACCCGAAAAGATTCATACACTCTATATCGATCCTTTCATTGGAGTTCGTGACTATCACGCCCGCCGCATCGCTCTTTCCCTGGGATTAAAGGGAAGGCTGATTGAAGATTGCATCAAACTCGTTCAGAACTTGTATAAGCTTCTTTTGGAAAAGGATTGCTCGCTGGTTGAAATTAATCCTCTAGTTATCAGCAAAGACCAGAGACTTATCGCCATGGACTGCAAAATTAATTTTGACGATAACGCCCTCTTCCGGCATCCTGATTATGAAAAAATGATCGATGATTCGCAGTTGGATTCTCTGGAGATTCAAGCCAAAAAATATGACCTCGCCTATATAAAATTAAACGGAAACATAGGCTGCATGGTAAACGGCGCGGGACTGGCCATGGCTACACTGGATGTTTTGAAAGAATACGGCGGCGAACCGGCCAACTTCCTCGATGTCGGCGGCGGAGCAAACCGCGAAAAAGTAGCCGAGGCTTTTAAGATTATTTTAAAAGATAAGAAGGTAAAAGGAATTTTCGTCAACATCTTTGGCGGCATTATGCACTGCGATATTATCGCGCAAGGCATTATCGACGCCACAAAGCAGATATCCTGCGAGCTTCCAATCGTCGTGAGAATGGATGGAAGCCGCCTTAGCGAAGGAAAGAGCTTACTTTCCCAATCAGGATTGAATGTGGAAACGGTGGATACTCTTGCTGATGGCGTAGCCAAAATTGTACAGAGGATGGGTAAAAAACGCAAAGTCATCGCGAATTGAGAAAACACTTGAGGATCCGGCAAAGAAAAAAATGGCCATTCTGATAAATAGAAATTCGAAAATAATTGTTCAAGGTATCACTGGGAAAAGCGGCCTTCTCCATGCGCGGCAATGCCGTGATTACGGGAGCCATATTGTCGGGGGTGTCACCCCGGGAAAAGGCGGCACCACCATCGATGGATTTCCCGTGTTCGATACTCTGAATGAGGCCATCCTCACAACCCAAGCCACAGTTACGATGATTTTAGTTCCCGCTCCCTGGGCGGCCGACGCGATTCTAGAAGCGGCAGACGGCGGAATTAATCTTGCTGTTTGCATAACCGAAGGAATTCCCGTGCGCGATATGGTCGTAGTCAAAAAATATCTTCATCAAAACAAAATGCTCCTTGTTGGCCCGAATTGTCCAGGAGTAATCACGCCCGGTGAATGTGAAGTGGGAATTATGCCCGGCACTATACATAAAAAAGGAAATATCGGCGTTGTTTCCCGTAGCGGCACGCTTACCTATGAAGTTGTCAAACAACTCTCCGATGCCGGATTAGGCCAATCGACCTGCGTGGGAATCGGCGGAGATCCAATCATCGGTATGGACTTTATCGACGTGTTGAAACTTTTCAATGAAGACCCGGAAACCAAAGGAGTCTTCATCATCGGCGAAATAGGCGGTGACGCGGAAGAAACTGCTTCACAATGGATCAAAGAAAACATGAAAAAACCAACGGCCGCTTATATTGCCGGGCTTACCGCCCCTGCCGGCAAACGCATGGGGCACGCCGGCGCCATTATAACGGGCGGAAAAGGACTGGCCGCGGATAAAATCAGGGTGCTTTCCGAATGCGGCGTTACCGTGGCAAGCAGTCCTACAAAAATAGCGCAAGCGATGATGCAGGCATTAAATAAACAAGATTGCAATTCATAATATGTGGAGAAATCAATGAAACCATATTTTGAAAAAATGGATCCTCTGGGAAAGGCGCTTTCGCCCAAACAGATGGAGGCCATGAAAGATAATATCACTCAGGCGGAAGCACTTATGAAGCAGATAGACGCTGAGCAGGAAAGAATTAAAAATTTCGGTGTTCCCCTGCTGACAATGCACGAACGCGGGGAAATGAGTGTTTGGGAGCGCATCGACTACTTGGTTGACCCGGGGACATTTTGCCCTCTGCACAGCATCTTCGATCCGGAAAACGAAGAATCGGGAAGCACCGGTGTTGTTGACGGTCTCGCGCGTATTAATGGTAGATGGTGTATCCTCATCGGATTCAATAACAAATGGATGGCCGGCGCCTGGATTGCCGGTCAAGCGGAAAATAATCTGCGCGTGACGGATATCGCCAAGATTCTCCATATTCCCCTTGTCTGGCTGGTAAACTGCTCCGGCGTAAAACTGCCCGAACAAGAAAAGGTTTACGCCAACCGCCGCGGTCAGGGAACATGCTTTTTCCGTCACGCGGAACTGGAACAAATGGGCATACCGGTCATCGCCGGAATCTACGGCACCAATCCGGCCGGCGGCGGTTATCAGGCCATCAGCCCGACTATTCTGCTTGCCCATAAAAAAGCGAACATGGCCGTGGGCGGAGGCGGTATCGTGAGCGGTATGTCCCCCAAAGGCTCTTTTGACGAAGCAGGAGCCGAAGAGATTATCAACGCGACCAGGCATTTCAAATCCGTCCCTCCGGGAAGCGTGAAAATTCATTATGACGCCACGGGCTTTTTCAGCGCTGTATTCGATGAAGAAAAACAGGTGCTCGATGCGATTAAAGATTATATGGCTGATATGCCGGCGTATAATCCCAAATTTTTCCGCGTAAGCGAGCCTGTCGAACCCAAATATGCGCCCGAAGAAATCGCCTCAATTATACCCATGAACAAAAAAAGAGTTTATGATTTCGAACAAGTTCTGGCGAGACTTGTGGACGGCTCCGAGCACATGGAATTTCGTCCGGGATTCGGCCCGGAGATGTACACGGGTTTGGTTAAAATCAACGGCTACCTGATTGGCGCCATCGGCAACCGTCAGGGCATTCTTCCCAACTATCCTGAATACACCAATGAATATATGGGCGTCGGTGGAAAGCTTTACCGCCAGGGGCTGATCAAGATGAGCGAATTTGTAACACTATGTTCGCGCGATAAAGTTCCAATAATCTGGTTTCAGGATACCACCGGAATCGATGTGGGAGATACCGCGGAAAAAGCGGAACTTCTGGGTTTGGGACAATCGCTGATTTATTCAATTGAAAATTCAGGCCTGCCCATGATGCTGGTCGTCTTGCGCAAGGGAACAGCCGCCGCTCACTATGTTTTGGGAGGCCCCACCGCCAATAACAACAACGCCTTCTCACTGGGCACAGCCGCGACGGAGATTAATGTCATGCACGGCGAAACAGCGGCGGCGGCAAGTTATGCCCGCAGACTGGTCAAGGAAAAAGACGCGGGTAAACCGCTACAGCCTGTTATCGATAAAATGAATGAGATGGTTGGACATTATGATCGAACTTCGGGGCCGCTTTATTGCGCTAAAAAAGGTTTTGTCGATGAAATTGTGCGTTTTCAGGCGATTCGGAAATATCTGGTGGCCTTTACCAATTGTGTTTACCAGAATCCGCAAGCGATCTGTCCGAGGCATCATATGATCCTGCCGCGTATTATCCGTTCCGAAATCGTTAAAGGTCTGGAGAGGCCGCAAAATAAAGATGAACAAAAAGGTTAACTACTAAGAGCAATTTAAGCGGTTATACCCTGCACAGATAAATATTTTATGAAAGAAGAAAAGAAAAATGAACACAGCAGCATCAATCGGTCCGGTTCAATTCGTGAGTCTGGCATACTTTATATGCATCGTCATTTCTCTTGGCGTTGCCTGGATTATTCGCCTGCTTTTTAGCGGCATCAAATTACAGAGAAATATATTTTCCGTCAAAGCAATTGCCGTAAAAGTTAACGAGAAAAAGAACCTATTACAGCAAAAGGAAAGATGATGTCTCCAACCGATATCCTGAATTTATTTCAGGGCGTCGCGACAATGGTCACGGGCGACCCCATGATTGCTATCGGCAGGATTATCTTGATCGCCGTGGGCATAACTCTTGTTTTTCTTGGCGCCAAGGGAACACTGGAACCTTTGATTATGATTCCCATGGGCGTGGGCATGGCGTCCGTCAATGCCGCCGTTTTGTACCTTACGGCGACAACCACGGGAACGATATTTATTGATCCTATGGTCAGCGATCCCGCCAAATTGCTGGATGCGCTGCAGATCAATTTTCTTCAGCCTATCTACACGTTCACCTTCAGCAATGGTCTTATCGCCTGCCTGCTATTCATGGGGATCGGTGTGATTACCGATGTCGGCTACATTATGATGGCGCCGTTTAGCAGTATGCTTATTGCCATTTTCGCCGAATTGGGGACAATCTTGACCTTTCCCATAGCTGTTTGGATGGGATTAACCTATAAAGAAGCGGCGGCAATCTCTGTTGTCGGCGGGGCCGACGGACCGATGGTCCTTTTCACCTCTCTCATCCTCGCTAAAGACTTATTTGTTCCCATAACAATAGTCGCTTATCTTTATTTGAGTCTAACCTACGGTGGTTATCCTTACCTGATTAGACTGCTGGTGCCGAAACGTTTGCGAGGCATCAAAATGGATTTGAAAAATATTCCAAAGATTTCCAGAAGCGAGAAAATTACCTTCTCCATTATTACCTGCACTATTCTTTGCCTTCTTTTCCCGGTAGCAGCTCCTTTATTTATGTCTTTCTTTGTCGGCGTAATCATCAAGGAATCAAATGTGAAACGTTTTGTGGAGTTCATCGAAGGCCCCGTCCTTTACGGCTCCACTTTCTTTTTGGGGCTTCTACTGGGTGTTCTTTGCGAAGCTTACACAATTCTCAATCCCAAGGTTTTGACGCTTCTGATACTGGGCATGATCGCCCTGCTGATATCAGGTATCGGCGGTATCATCGGCGGATACATTATGTATTTCTTGACCAGAGGTAAATTTAATCCGGCGATCGGCATTGCCGGTGTATCGTGCGTTCCCACAACGGCAAAAGTCGCGCAAAAAGAAATTCAAAAAGTAAACCGTAACGCCATCATTTTGCCCTATGCTATGGGCCCGAATATTTCCGGGGTTATTACTACAGCAATCATTGCCGCTATTTTTGTGACGATACTGAGGTAAACATGGGTTGGGATAAGAGAATATATTGGGTTTTAGGAACTATTGTCGCGCTTGGCGGTGTTGCCGCTGTACGCCTTATTGCCCCGGAACTAATGGGATTAATGAACAAGGTCGTGCTGGTTTCTGGCTATCTGTTATCGCTTACGGGAATAATTATTATTGCCCGCGCCGCTAAGGTTTGAAGCTATATTTAAGGGTTTAAAAAAAATGTTCATGAAAATTTTAAGAATAAAAAACGAATTGAAAATATTTAGTCTTTGCATAAACATTATCGTCAACAAGGAGATTAAAAATGGAATTTAAGTACGACATAAGAGATTTGAAATTCATTCTTAAGGAATGGCTTCCTGCCCAAGAAGTCCTTGCCTGTGACAGATTCAAGGAAAATTTTAGCCTCGATGACGTCGAAATGCTATTAAATGAGGGATATAAGGTTGCGCGGGAAATCGTCAATCCCATCAACGCCCCGGGAGACAAAATTGGCGTCAAGTTCGAAGGCGGTCAGGTGACTCCCGTTCCCGGATTCAAAGAAGCTTATCAGTTTCTGCAGCAAAACGGTTGGGGCTCCAGCAGTGAATGTATCAAAGTCGAAGCGGGAATGCCCCTGATCCTTTATAAGGCCATCGCTGAAATGAATACTGCCGCCTGCCCTGCCCTTACCTCCTGCGTAAAATTAACCAGCGGCGCGGCCAATCTTATTTTACGTTTCGGCACGCAAAAAGATAACGATATGTTTATCCCGAAAATGCTCAGCGGCGATTGGCAGGGAACCATGTGTCTGACCGAACCGAACTTCGGTTCGGATACCGGCGATATCATTACACGCTCCTATCCCACAGACGATCCCCGCATCTGGAAAATAAAAGGAACCAAAATGTTCATCACCGCCGGAGATCAGGGCACGGGCGAAAACACCATTCATCTGGTGTTGGCGCGCCCCGAAAAAGGGGCACCGGGTTCGCCGGGTATCGGCCTTTATATCGTTCCCAAATTCTGGGTCAATGACGATGGATCGCTGGGCAAACCCAATGACGTCAGCACAGTCAGCATCGAACACAAAATGGGACTGCACGCTCAGGCGACGGCACTGCTTAATTTTGGCGATGATGAGAACTGCCGCGGCATTTTGCTTGGTCCGCCTCCTGATGATAAGGGCTTCTCTCAGGGATTATCCATGATGTTTCACATGATGAACGAATCAAGAATCGGCACCGGCCATAATTCCAATACCCAGGCGGCGGCCGCTTACTATTTTGCCGCGCAGTATGCCACAGAACGCATCCAGGGACGGCCTTTCGGCATCAAAAACGCCGAGCGTGTCCCGATTATCAAACACGAAGATATCCGCCGCATGCTTCTCGATATGAAAGCCACAGTCGAAGGCATCCGCGCAATGATTTTTAAAGGTTTCTATTATCTGGATATTCAGGGCAACTCTGCCGACAAGGACAAAGCTAAAAAACTCGGTGAATTTGCCGAAATCCTTACGCCGCTGGTTAAAGGCTACGGCAGTGAGGCGAGTCTCGGCGTTATCGCGCAGGCCATTCAGGTTTTAGGAGGCGTCGGTTACTCCACGGAATATCCGGTAGAACAATATCTGCGCGATTCCAAGATTTTGACCATCTGGGAAGGCACATCTTTTATTCACGCCAACGATCTCATCGGACGTAAGATGCGCATGAAAGAAGGAGCGCCTTTCATCCAATGGATGGCTTCCATCAAGGAATTTATCGATGCCAATATGAAAGCCAAGGGCTTTGCCAAAGAAATGAAAAAACTGGCCAAAGGTTATAAAGCCCTGACCGAAGTTAAAGCGACCTATGATTCATGGTATGGTAATTTTGAAGCCAAACGCCAGTTGATACCGCTTAACGCCATGAGGGCGCTTTTTGTCTGCGCGCAAGTCTTTGTGGCCGAATGTCTGATGGAGCAGGCTCTGGTCGCGGCGGCAAAGCTTAAGTCCCAAAAGAAAGGCACAGGAGAGGCAATATTTTATCAGGGCAAGATCGCGTCGGCCAGATATTACTTAAACAATATTCTTCCCCAGGCGTTTTTGGTCACAGAGCTGATTAAGAGTGAAGAAGATATTGTGCTGACTTGCCCGGAAGAATCATTGCTGATTAATTAAATTCTATAAGGAGGATTTCATGAGCTATACTACTATTATTGTCGAGAAAAAAGCCGAAGAAAAACTCGGCATCATTACACTGAACCGACCTGAAGTGCGTAACGCGATAAATCAGGCCGTGAGAACGGAATTAGCCCAGGCTATCGCCGATATGGAAGCTGACGCTAATGTGCGCGCCATTGTCCTCACCGGCGGCGCAAAGGTTTTTGCCGCGGGAGCGGACATTGCCGCCATGGTGGAAAACACGGCCATGGAAATGTTTTCCAATTCGGAGCTTTGGGATCTTACTTTGAGAATGGAAGAATCGAGAAAACCGTTTATCGCGGCGATTGCCGGTTTCTGCCTGGGCGGCGGATGCGAATTGGCCATGGGCTGTGATATTCGTGTCGCGGCGGAAAGTGCCCAATTCGGCCAGCCGGAAATCAATATCGGGATTATGCCCGGAGCGGGCGGTACCGTGCGTCTCTCCAAGCTCGTGGGCTTAGGTAAAGCCAAAGAGTTGGTTCTCACCGGTAAGATGATTTCCGCACAGGAAGCTCTGGCCATTAATCTTGTCAACAAGGTTGTGCCCGATGATAAGCTGATGGAAGAGGCTTTTGCCATGGCGAAGATGATTACCCGTCACAGCCCGATTGCTGTGGGCCTGGCTAAATTTTCCGTGCAAAACGCGCAGGATGTTGATAATTACACGGGCAAAATTATCGAAAGGGCCGCCTTCTCCCTGGCCTTTGCCAGTGAAGATCAGACTGAAGGCATGAAGGCCTTTTTGGAAAAAAGAAAACCGAGCTACAAAGGGAAATGATTAATTTCATTATTTAGGGGGAATATATGTTCATCTGGCTTTTCCACCGCCTCAGCGGCCTGACATTGATCGTCTTGATCGGCATTAAAATTTTGACCGGCTTTTATCTTTTACCCAAGGATAACCGTCCTGATTGGGCCTTGAGTCTGCATCGGCATCCGGTTATTGATGTTCTGATAGTCGTGCTTTTCACTTTTCACAGCATTTACGGTATAAGAACCGTGATTATCGATTTGGGTTTTAGAAAAGAAAAACTTCTTTTCTGGATATCAAACATCTTGGCCACGATTATTTCTGCTGTTTTAATTTACTTCTTTGTAAGGTTTTCCTAAAATGATGCTTACACACGATATTCTCATAGTTGGCGGCGGCTTGACCGGTTTGCGGGCAGCTGTCGGTCTTTGCGATAAATACAATGTGGGATTGATTTCTAAAGTCTATCCCGTACGCTCTCATTCGATTGCCGCGCAGGGCGGTATTAATGCATCACTCGCGAACAATCCCGATGGCCGTGACGATACGTGGGAGAAACACACGTTCGACACGGTAAAAGGAAGCGATTATCTGGGCGATCAGAATGCCATTGAAATCATGTGCAAGGAAGCGCCAAACATTGGCTATGAGATGGAACACTGGGGCTGTCCCTTCAGCAGGTTTCCCGACGGCACGATTGCCCAGCGTCCCTTCGGCGGCGGCGGCTTTCCGCGCACCTGCTTTTCCGCGGATATCACCGGCCATTCGCTTTTGAACACTCTTTATGAAAGAGCCGTTTATAAAAACGTCAAAATTTATCCCGAATGGTTCGTTACCGATCTTTGCGTGGAAGATGGCCAGTGCCACGGCGTGATTGTTCTGGATATAAAATCAGGAAAGCTTATTCCCGTGCGCGCCAAAGTTACTCTATTCGGCACCGGCGGCTACGGCA
>Ga0154766_136_pt17 | contig 17428 bp, 18 predicted proteins | sample Rifle2008BG16ft_FD_105774 | JGI IMG/M metagenome (GOLD analysis project Ga0154766, IMG submission 105774) | Deltaproteobacteria bacterium RBG_16_44_11
GGTGCATCTCGCGCCAGAGATTATGGGGCGTTCCGATTACAGTATTCTATTGCGGCAAATGCAAAGCGGAAATGTTGACCAAAAAAATGTTGGATTACCTGGTGAAATTAGTTGAAGCCGGCGGCGCCGATATCTGGTTTGAAAAAGAAGCCAAAGACTTAATGCCCCAAGGTACAACCTGCCCACATTGTAAGAATACGGAGTTTACCAAAGAAACTAATATTCTGGATGTGTGGTTTGATTCGGGAGTGACTCATGCGGCTGTTTTGGAAGCGAGGAAAGATTTACACTCGCCCGCCGATATGTATCTGGAAGGTTCCGACCAGCACCGCGGCTGGTTTCATTCCTCACTGTTAGAATCAGTGGGAACAAGAGGACGGGCGCCATACTTAAGCGTTCTTACGCATGGATTTGTCGTGGACGGCGAAGGTAAAAAAATGTCCAAGTCCGTAGGCAATACCATTGAGGCCGCTGAAGTTATCGATAAGTACGGAGCGGAAATTTTACGGCTCTGGGTCGCGGCGGAGGATTACACCGACGATATTCGTATCTCCGACGAAATTCTCAAACGGTTGGTGGAAGCCTACCGCCGGATTCGCAACACCGGCAGGTTCATCCTGGGTAACCTTTATGATTTTGATGTTGATTTCGCCATGCTCGACTACAAGCAGATGGAAGAAATGGACAGGTGGGCGCTGCACCGCCTGCAGGAAGTAATCAAGCGTGTTAAGGAAGCGTATGAGCGGCATCAATTCCACGTGGTTTTCTACACGCTTTATAACTATTGCACGGTGGATTTAAGCGCTCTGTATCTGGATGTTTTGAAAGACAGGCTCTACACAACAAAGGCAGCCTCTCCGGCGCGGCGCTCCGGACAGGCGGCCATGTTCATCATTTTAAAAGCGATGATGCAGCTTCTGGCGCCGATTCTTACTTTTACAACTGAGGAAATATGGGCGGCGCTGCCTTCCTGGAGGGGCAAAAATACCAGCATCCACACGACACAGTTTCCGGAAGTAAACGACCAGCATATCAATGCCGAACTTGGCGAACGCTGGAAGACAATGATTGATGCCAAAGCGGAAATTGCCAAAGCTGTAGAGCAGTCCAGGAAAGAAAAAGTAATCGGTCATTCGTTGGATGCCCGCGTCAGCATCGCGGCTCCGGAAAAAATGCGCGATCTGTTTAAAGAACATCTGGAAGATTTACGCGCTTTATTGATCGTTTCGCAATTGCAACTGGTGCAGGAAAGTGAAATTAGCCGTCCTTACAGGAGCGAAGAAATTAACGGGCTAATTATCGGTGTGGAAAAAGCGCGCGGAGGCAAATGCGAGCGTTGCTGGATTTATTCTGAATCATTAGGCACAGACAAAACGCATCCAACCGTTTGCGAACGCTGCTTGCCTAACCTGTAGGCTCATCTTGAGGAGTTTTTTGTGAAGAAAAATATAATTATTTTTATTTTTGGCGCGATCGCGGTCATTGTATTAGATCAAATCACCAAAGTCGTCATTACTGAGAAATTGTTCATGTATGGAACTCACAAGGTTATTGAGGGGTTTTTTAGCCTTGTTTACGTAATGAATCCCGGCGCTGCTTTTGGCTTTCTGGCCGGGGCGCCGGAAATCTTTCGTTATTTTTTCTTTATCGGAATAACCTCCCTGGCCATGTTGCTGATAATTTATTATATTCTAAAAAGCAAACAGGAAAGGCTGCCCGTAATTATATCTCTGACTTTAATTTTTGGCGGGGCAGTGGGGAACCTTATTGATCGCTTACGATTTGGCGCGGTTGTTGATTTTCTCGATTTTTATATAGGCACCTGGCACTGGCCGGCATTTAACGTGGCTGATTCAGCGATATCAATAGGTGCTGTTTTAATGGTTTGGGAAATGTTGGTAAACCGCAAAAAAACAAGTTCGTCTTAATATGGCGATTCGTTGTTTCGAATGTTAAGGTAAAACCATGAAGTTTTATTTGATAATTAAGACTTTCCTTTCCCGTCATCTCACGCCAACTCGAATCTTTGTTTCCAGCTTTGCCGCGTTTATCATGTTGGGCGCGCTGTCCTTGTGGCTTCCTTTTTCTGCATCACATAAGGGCTTGCGTTTTATTGACGCGCTCTTTACTGCAACATCGTCTGTATGTGTTACCGGCCTCGCCGTATTAGACATCGGCAAAGATTTATCCCTTATCGGTCAGATTATTACGATGATTCTTTTTCAAGTCGGCGGATTGGGGATAATTACCTTCTCCATTGTTCTCTTCGCTTTAATGGGAAAGGGTATTTCTTTTAAAGGAAGCGAAATATGTCAGACGACATTTTTGCACACGCCTAGACGCGACTTCTATTTAATTATTAAAAAAGTTTTGCTCTATACTTTTGTCATTGAGGCAATAGGCACAATTTTTTTGTTTTGGAGATTCGCGCAGGATTTTCCTCCGCTTACAGCTTTTTACCGAGCTATTTATCATGCGATATCCGCTTTTAATAATAGCGGGTATTCTCTTTTTACAGATAATTTAATGGCTTACCAAGGTGATATAATTATTAATATTACGGTAATGGCATTAATTGTTTTAGGCGGTATCGGGTTTATTGTGCAATATGAAGTGCTTGCCAAATTACGCGGTTTGGAAAAAAGACTTTCTCTCCACACTAAAATTGTTTTGGTGACTACAGTTAGTTTAATTTTTATCGGTGCGGTTTGTTTTTTCTTTCTGGAAATTAACAATTCCCTGAAAGGTGTGAATTTCAAAACATCACTGCTGGCGTCGTTTTTTCAATCCATAACTGCGCGCACTGCCGGCTTTAACACTGTTGATATAGGGATTTTAACAAATTCCACAATTCTCGTTATGATAATCTTGATGTTTATCGGCGCCTCGCCGGGATCGACCGGTGGAGGAATTAAAACTACAAGTTTTACTCTGCTCTTGCTATTGATATTTAATCGCATCAGGGGAAATGAAAATGTGAACATTGCTAATCGGACAATGCCGCAAGAAACAATAGAAAAGACTATTTCTATCGTTTTTGCTTCGGCATTTTGCATATGCCTGATCACTTCCGTTCTTTTGCTTTTCAGCGGAGGAGATGCCACTCCCATGGCCAGCCGCCATAGATTTGTGGAATATTTGTTTGAAACCGTTTCCGCTTTTGGCACGGTGGGTCTGTCTATGGGGGTTACACCGCAACTCAATGATATTCAGAAATTCGCCATAATCTTTATGATGTTTGCCGGACGAGTGGGTCCTCTGACCCTGGCTTTTGCTTTGTATTCATCAAGGAAAAAGGGTATAACTTACGCGGAAGAAGCGGTAATGGTGGGTTGACGGCTTCGTAAAAAATCCCCGGCATACGCCGGGCTGCGCATATGCGGAGTACATCCGGCGGATGCCGGATGCGCTTTGACCTTTGTCATTGCGGCCTACGCAAAAGTAGGCCTCATTCCTCAGGCCTTGCGCGCCTTGCCTCTGGCGCATTTTACAAAGGCGTCCCAGAGTTGTTATTTTTGAAAATTATACAAAACAGAGTATTTTATTATGAAATTATAATTTGGTCTGAAGCAAGAGGAGGCGTTAATGAAAAGAGCTATCGTCATCGGTTTAGGAATATTTGGTTACAATATCGCCCGTGATTTATTTGAAAACGGGTTTGATGTTGTTGCCATTGATAAAAACAAAGAAGCCATCCAGAAGATCAAGAATTATTCCACTAAGGCGATATTAGCCGATGGCACCGATAAAGAGGTAATGGATGAAATAGGTGTGCAGGAAGACGACATTGCCATCATTTCGTTTGGTGAAGATCTTGCCGCCGCGACTTTGATTACTTTGCATTTGAAGCAATTGAAAGTTAAAATCATCATTGTCAAGGCGCCTAATGAAGAGCACAAAATGATTTTGGAGAAAGTTGGCGCGACGGATGTCATTATTCCCGAAATGGATGTAGCCAAAAAGGTTTCCAAAAGTCTTATTTCTCCCAACGTAATGGATTATATACCGCTTTCTGGAGATTATATGATTTTGGAAATGGCGCCGCCGAATAGTTTTCTGGGGAAAACCATTGCCGAGCTGCAATTGCGCGGCAGATACAATATTGAAGTTATCGCCGTGCGCGATGTTATTTCCGACAAGATTCATATGGTGCCGCAAGCGAACTTCGTTATTAAAGATGGCGAAGTACTTGTCGTTATCGGGAAAGAAGCAGATATCCGGAAAATTAAATGATAAACAGCATTAATTTAATTTTTTTATATTCCCCAACAAAATTAAATCATATATGAAATATGTTCCCTTAGGTAAAACAGGCATCAAGGTTTCCGAAGTTGGTTTTGGCGGGATTCCAATAATACGGCTATCAAACGATGAGGCGGTAAAAGTTTTACTTCATGCCTATGCCCGGGGTATTACATTTTATGACACGGCGAATATGTATCGCGATAGCGAAGCCAAAATTGGCCGGGCCCTATCCCCTGTTCGGAATAAAATTATCATCGCGACAAAAACCACCCGGCGGGACGCAAAAGGATTTCTTAAGCATTTAGAAAAAAGCCTCAACGATTTAAATACCGATTATATCGACTTATATCAATTCCATCAGGTAGCTAATGTCGAAGAATGGCAAAAGATTTCCAGTAATGAAGGGGCTCTTATCGAGGCAGAAAAAGCAAAAAAAGCCGGGAAAATTAGATTCATAGGCGTTACTTCACATAACATACAGATAGCTATCAAACTTATAAAAACCAGATTATTCGATACTGTTCAGTTTCCCTTCAATTTTATTGAGCAGGACGCGAAAAATAAACTGCATAAATATTCAAAAGATAAGGGGATAGGAATTATCGCGATGAAACCATTTGCCGGCGGAGTGATTGATAATACCGCCCTGGCCTTTAAATACCTGCGGCAGTTTCCAGATGTTATACCTATTCCCGGCTTTGATTCGGTGCAATCTGTGGATGATATCGTTTCTATTTACAATAGCCCGAATGAAGTTACTGATCAAGACTTGGAAAAGATGGAAGAATACCGGCAGGAATTAGGCCGCGTATTTTGCCGGCGCTGCGAATATTGTCAGCCTTGTCCTGAAGGCGTTATGATCACCCCGGCGATGGGTTATCCGATTGTTGCCAGCCGTATGTCGCCTCAGGTGTCCGTTGAATTTTTGAAAATACCCATGGAATCTACGCTAAAGTGTACAGAGTGTGGAGAATGTATCGAACGGTGCCCCTATGAATTACCCATTCCTGATTTACTCAAAAAGAACTACGATTTATTTGAAGCGCATCGCGTCCATTTAAAAATTTAAAATAACAACTTTTTTGTTGACGAAAAGGTAATTTTTATTTAGTTTAGTTAGTGTTAACTTTTATTTGTGAAAGGTAATTGTTTTTCAATTATTTAATTTTTTATCGTGCTGGCTGTTTTGTTCGGTGCGTTTTTGATTCACGGCATTACCCCCGGTCCGCTCTTGATTAAAGAGCATCCCGAAATATTCTGGGGAATAATCGGCAGTATGTATATAGGGAATATAATGCTTCTAATTCTGAATTTGCCTTTGATTCCTCTTTGGATTCAGGTATTGAGAATTCCTGATAAAATTCTTTATCCTTTAATCATCCTTCTTTGCGTAATCGGCTCCTATTCTATAAACAACAACATTTTTGATATCTTTGTCATGATTATTTTCGGCGTTGTCGGTTATCTTCTAAAAAAATTCGATTATGAACCGGCGCCATTGATTCTGGCTTTTGTTCTGGGGCCCATGTTTGAAGTAAATTTAAGGCGCTCTCTTTTGATGTCGCAGGGAAGCTTCACCATCTTTGTGGAGCGGCCTATCGCACTGGCGGCGCTGATTGTTTGTTTTATTATGGTCATCCTTCCCATTTATCAGACACTCAGAAAAAAAAGGGCATAAAGTTAACGTCATCAATAATTCAGGCAATAAAAAAATCCCCGGAAGTTATCTATCTTTCCGAGGATTTTTTCTTGACCTAGCAGTCTAAAATGCTTCAGCCTGAAAGGCTATTTTAGAATGTCAGCGTCAGCTTATTGATAACCATGAAGTTATCACTGATTTTGTTGGCGGCGTTATCGTATTTGAAGTAATCACCTGTCCATAGATAACCGGCACCTAGCATGTAAGAAAGGTTATTGGTGATTTTGTAAGTAGCGACAACATCCATTTCGATGCCGTAGTCATCTTCCAGATAGCCCGTCGGTTTTTCGTCGGCTTTGGCATAGGAGAGAGATGCCATAATGTCTAAATCAGAAATTGGTCTCACGCCAATTCTACCCTGGTAAAAGAAAGCATTTTTCATTGCGTTATTGGCATCACCGGTAGCAGTGTTGTCATAGCCTCTGATAGCGCCCACCCAACGGTAGGTTTCATAATAGCCAAACAGAATCAGGCAGGGATTCCAATCACGGCCGCCGCTGAGTGTGCCGCCTTCTTGTTTGTTCGCCGTGGTGGGATCATTGCCGGAAACATAGGCGAATGTTCCCCCAAAGTAAACCGGGCCGAAAGTTGCCGTGGCATCAAGCCATCCTGTCAACTCGCGCAATTTAATATCTTCATTTATTGAAGGCGTCTCATAGTCGTTTATTTTCCCATAAGCGTAATTAACTTCTGCTTGCAAGGCTACAGGTCCTATTTTAGCCATGGCGTAAGGCGTGAACAGATAATAAACTGCTTTATAGTTTGATGGCCTGTTCTGTCTGTAATCGTAATAGTTGACCTGTATGCCGGCCTTGCCATCTTTCCAGCTATACACTCCTTCTATGCCGTATTTATTGTTGTCGTTATCCGCGTAGCTGGAAGAAGCAACCGCCGTATGGCTTTTTTCCAGCACTTTTGTATAAGCGAGGTTAATGGTGAAGGGGGCGATGGTATAAGAATATTTTATTCGGCCGGCGGGAGCGTAACTGTTACCAAAAATGGTTCCGGTGCTGCCGTCATTCATATAGCCGACATCAAAAGTGCCTATGGGTGATTTATAATTGATGTAGGCCCAGTCGAAAGCGATATTTTCGTTTTCCGCGCCCGTTCCGGCGGAATCTGCGGCCAGTGTCGTACTGGCTGAACTTCTTGGGCCGCCCCAGACTCTTTCCAGAGCGTCAAAGCGCGTGACCAATGTCAGGCCCGGAGTTACGATAAAATCCGTCCGGACGCGCAATCTTTGAAAATAGAAAGCAGTGGAAGGTCCTTCATCGGCTGTATCTTTCCTCAACGAAGTTTTGTCCAGATACACTCCCGCTGCGTAAAACTCGCCGCTGAATTTTACATCTGCGGCAAAAGCCGACGTGCTGAAGGCGGTAATCAACCCCAGCGATAGCAAAATTAACCAAAATCTCTTCATTTTTTCCTCCTGAAATTAAAATTTTTAATTATTCCCTTAAAAACGGACATTTTTAAGGCTGCTCCAGCTTCAATTTGTTTAAATTGACGCCGGAACATACCAAATCTTGGATTACAGAATGATGACGGATCTGTTAAGATATTAATAATATGAAAAATCATATAATTGACATTTATTAATAGTCTCCGGCATTGTCCCAAACTATGACAACCGCCTAACATTTTTTAAGCATTTTGTTAAATGATATTTTGGATATATTAGTAATAATTTGTAAGAATATATAATATATTGAAATAATGGCTAATTATTGAAAATCGGTTATTATACGGACTTTAATAAATATTTAATTAATTCAAGCAGATAAGAATAAATATTGAATTTATTAGGTAATATTAAGTGTATTGGTTGACAGATAGCCGCCAAAGATAGGCAATGTGCCTCAAATATGTTTCTGAATAGTTATTCTAAAACTAAGTTTCTTGGAGAAACTTGATAAGTGCAGCCCACCGTTGGGGGAAATTATCTTCTTTAGAGTTTTGTTTCTTTTAATTTACTCAATTCTTCTTTGTATTTTTCAGCCTGGGCTTTTATCAATTCGATTTCTTCCTTGGCTTTTTCCAATTTTTCTTCATGGGTTTGCTTGTCTTCGCTGATTTTGTCTTGTATTTCGTCTATTCCCACATAAATAGCCAAAGCTCCTCCCAGAAGCAGGCCAATGGGGAATGCTCCTTTTACTATCGTCATGAAGTCTGACCACCAAAATATTAAGCTGATCAATCCAAAAATGGCAGAAATAACTCCTCCAATAAGCAAAGACATAAGCAACCCTCCTGCAAAAATAGAAATTAATGAAATAATTTTAGATCATATTTTTATGAGAATTTACTATCATGAATAGAGAGCTTAGGCAAGTTGGAAATAGATGATTATTAAAGGTAAAAATATTTCTTGATTTAAAGCAATTCATCATTTAAGTATGGATAACTTAATGAAGACAGATGGATAAATGGATAAAATGATTGAACCAAATTTTCCCCAAGGGGATGGTTTAGTTCCGGCAATCGTTCAGGATGCCGAAACCAAGGAAATTCTCATGCTGGCTTATATGAACCGGCAATCATGGGAAGCGACACTGCGCACAGGTAGAGCCACTTACTGGAGCCGCTCACGTCGGTCCCTCTGGGTAAAAGGAGAAACATCAGGAAATTTTCAGCTAGTTGAAGCCATTTTTATTGACTGCGATAACGACACAATCTTATTACAGGTAAAACAAATAGGAGAAGCGGCCTGCCATACCGGTTATAAATCCTGCTTCTACCGGAAATTAGACGGTAAAGATTTTGTTGTCGTGGGAGAAAAAATTTTTAATCCCAAGGAAGTATATAAATGAAAGTTTTAAAATTAGGGATTCCCAAGGGATCTCTGGAAGAAAATACTGTAGACCTTTTTAAAAAGGCCGGCTGGCGCATTACTTATGATAGCCGCAGCTACTTTCCCGATATCGATGATCCGGAAATTACGTGTTCGTTAGTGCGGGCGCAGGAAATTTCGCGGTATATTGAAGATGGAGCGCTGGATCTGGGGCTTACGGGAATCGATTGGATTAAGGAAAATTTTTCAGATGTTATTACCGTGCAGGATTTGATTTACTCGAAAGTTTCCATGCGGCCGGCGCGCTGGGTGCTTGTCGTCCGTGAGGATTCACCTTACCAGAAAATTGACGACATGGAAGGTAAAAGGATATCCACGGAGCTGGTTAATTTTACAAAGAAATACTTTGCCGAAAAAAAGATCAACGTTCATGTTGAATTTTCCTGGGGGGCTACGGAAGCCAAAGTGGTGGAAGGTTTGGTGGATGCCGTTGTGGAGGTGACAGAAACAGGCTCCACGATAAAAGCTAATAAATTAAGGATTATTCACGAACTCATGAAAACCAACACGCAGTTGATTGCCAATCGCACGGCTTGGAATGATCCGTGGAAGCGTAAGAAGATTGAACAAATCAGGACGATGCTTGTCGGTTCGCTGCAGGCGATGGGCAAAGTTGGGTTGAAACTGAATGTTTCTAAAGAAAATTTAGACAGGGTGATGTCCTTGCTTCCTTCGCTAAAATCGCCGACAATTTCCAGTCTGTCTTCTGAAAAATGGTTTGCCGTAGAATCCATTGTAGATGCCAAGGGCATGAGGGATTTAATCCCCGTGCTTTTGGAGGCAGGAGCTCAAGGTATAATAGAGTATCCTTTAAATAAAGTAGTTTAGGCAAGAAGAAGGTTATGGCTAGAAGAGCAAAAATCATCCGTAAAACAAAAGAAACTAACATACAACTTGAAATCAGTTTGGATAATGCTGAAGGAAGTAAAATTGCCTCGACCATCCCTTTTTTGGACCATATGTTGGAGCTTTTTGCGCGGCATGGGTTTTTTAAGCTTATTGTTAAAAGTAAGGGAGACACTCATATTGATGATCACCATTTAGTGGAAGATTTAGGTATTTGTTTAGGGCAGGCGGTGGGACAGGCGCTCGGTAAAAAAGCAGGCATTAATCGTTACGGTTCGGCCTCGGTACCGATGGATGAATGTTTATGCCGTGTGGATTTAGACATTTCCGGACGCCCCTATCTGATTTACAACATTAAATATGAACGTAGAAAAATCGGCGGCTTTGATCCGGCCCTGATTAAAGAATTTTTTAAGGCGTTTACGGATCACAGCGGGATAACTCTGCACATCAACCTGCTCTACGGCAACAATAGCCACCACATTATTGAAGCCATATTTAAGGCTTTCGCCCGGGCTTTAAGAAAAGCCGTAAATGTAAACAAAAATATCAAAGGGGTTCTTTCTACAAAAGGGACTCTTTAAAAAGTGAGGTAAAAAATTGCACAATTATTTTTGGAAAAAAACAAGTTTTGTTGCCGGATTTGCTTTAATCTCTTTGTTGTTTTTATCATTTTTAGCTCAAGCCGCAGAAAAAAAAGACCAAGAAGATAAATCTCCGCTGCGCATTGGCGTCATTTCTTTTCAGGCGTTAATACCTGATGAAGGATTGGGGGATACTGTAATCTGCCCACTTTGCACCACAGGTTATACCACGGGAAGGATATTAAGAGGGTCAGAAAAAATTGTTGAAAACATTTTTTTAGATAAATTGCGTGAATTTAAAGAGGCACAAATAATTCCCCAGGAGCGGGTGCAAAGTGTTTATAGAAGAATTTCTTCGGAATCGCTCAAGAAACCTTTACTGGATGTTCTAAAGAAAGTTGGTCATGATTTAGGAGCGGATATTTTAGCTCTGGGTTATATTTACCGTTATACAGAGAGAGTGGGATACGACTACTCTACAGAACATCCTGCTTCTGTAGCTTTTGAGATTTATATGATTAATCCAGTTGATCGTAGCATAATTTGGCGGGGTGTTTTTGATAAAACACAAAAATCGCTGATGGAAGATGTCTTTCAAATATCTTCCTTTTTTAGAGGTAGCGGTAAATGGCTTACCGCCGACCAACTGTCGAAGCAAGGCATGGATGAAATATTTAAAACATTTCCAGGCTTTGTACGTTAAAACTTACCATTTCAGGCGATAATTGTTTTTTGTTTTTCGTAATTTCTTAATCGTGAATTGCAATTTTTTTCCGTTTAAGGAGTGCTTTTTTGGTCATTATTCCGGCAATTGATATTAAAAACGGAAAATGTGTACGGTTGGCCCAGGGTGATTTTGACCGTGTTACGCTATATGCGGACAATCCGGTAGATGTGGCACTTGCCTGGGCACAAAAAGGGGCTGAATTAATTCATATAGTTGACTTAGATGGTTCGGTAGCAGGATCACCGTGCAACGAAGCGATTATCTTGGATATCATTAAAAAAATTAATATACCCATTCAGGTTGGTGGCGGCATAAGGGACATTAAGACCATAAAGTTTTACTTAAACAATGGTATTTCCAGTGTAATACTTGGTACAGCGGCGCTCCAAAATGAAGAAATAGTGCGTGATGCCGTTAAAGCATTTCCAGATAAAATAATTTTAGGTATTGACGCCTTAGAGGGGAATGTGGCCATTCGCGGGTGGACGCAAAAGACCGAACAAAAGGCAATTGATTTAGCCCAGCGTTTTGAAAATTGCGGTTTAAGAGCCATTGTTTATACTGATATAAAACGCGACGGTATGGAAACGGGCGTGAATATTGAAGCTACGAAGACATTGGCAGCGGCGATTAATATACCGGTAATCGCTTCCGGCGGTGTGGCTGACATTGGCGATGTGGAAAAGCTTCGGGAAATTGAAGATTGCGGAATTTATGGAGTGATTATTGGCCGCGCTCTATATACGGGCAAGATTTCCTTGGAGGCGGCGATTAGAGCGGGCAAAAAACCTCTTAATTAAAAAGAGGGGGAGGAAATGATTATGTCTGATTGCATTTTTTGTAAGATTGTCGAGGGAAAGATTCCCTGTGGAAATATTTATGAAGATGAGCAAGTGCTGGCGTTCGATGATATTCATCCCATGGCGCCGGTGCACGTGATTATCGTTCCTAAAAAACATGTTTCTACTTTGCTGGATGTTGACGTAAAAAAAAGCGATATTGCCGGTAACTTAATTGCCGCCGCGCAAAAAGTGGCACAAATCAAAGGAATTGCTGCCAAAGGCTTCCGCGCAGTCATTAATTGCAATGCTGAAGGGGGGCAGGTAGTCTTTCATTTACATATGCACGTTCTTGGGGGCAGGAAGCTTCAGGATCAGTTAGGTTAATAATAGAGGTAAAAAATTATGAATATTAATGTAAAGCTAAATGAAGAAATGGTTTTGGCGGCAAAAGCCAAAGACAAAATACGGCTTTCGGCCATTCGTATGTTGAAAATGGCGCTGCATAATAAAGAAATTGATTTGATGCGATCGTTAAACGAAAGTGAAGTTATGCAGATTATTTCCGCGCTGGTTAAACAAAGAAAGGATTCCATTGAGCAGTTTGCCAAAGGCGGCAGAACTGATTTGGTGGAAAAGGAGGAGGCGGAACTTAAAGTTGTGCAGGAATTTTTGCCGGCGCAAATGTCTGATGAAGAAGTAGAAGCCTTAATCAAGAAAGCCATAGCCGAAACCGGAGCTGTTTCCATCAAAGATATGGGCAAAGTCATGAAAATATTGATGCCGGAGCTAACCGGCAGAGCCGATGGTAAAACGGCAGGAGAAAAAGTAAAAGAGATTTTATCCCGGTAAAAAGTTTTTCCTTTGGGGAGAAAACATAGATAGGTAAAGTATTCAGTGCGTTTTGATGACAACAAAATTGAAGAAATCAAAAGCAAGGTGGATATTGTAGAGTTGGCTTCCGAATACCTGGCTTTAAAAAAAGCAGGGCGGAATTTTGTTGGGTTATGTCCTTTTCACCAGGAAAAAACGGCGTCATTTACAATCAACCGGGAAAAACAAATATTTTATTGCTTTGGTTGCGGCGAAGGCGGCAATGTCATAACCTTTCTCATGAAAATTGCCGGTAAATCGTTTCCCGAAGCTATAAAAGAGTTGGCGGAAAAAACAGGAGTGATATTACCGTCACGTTTGACTAGCAAAGATGGCCGCGAAAAGGATTACCTGCGGGAAAGTATTACTGCCTTAAATTTAAAGGCGGCGCAACAATTTTCGCGCAATTTATTTTCCCCGGCAGGCAAAGAAGCTCGTGAATACTTGAAAAAGAGGGGTATAGCTGAGGAAACAACCAAGCAATTCCGGCTGGGTTACGCTCCGGATAATTGGCGCTCTTTGACAGATTACATTGAGGGTAGCGGTCAGCCGCTTAAATTGGCTGAGCAAGCGGGCCTGGTTATTGCCGGGAAAGACGGTGGTTTTTATGACCGCTTTCGCGGCCGGCTAATTTTTCCCATTGAGAATGTTTTCGGTGAAGTAGTCGCTTTCGGGGGCAGAATTTTGGATAAAGGCGAACCGAAATATTTGAATTCGCCCGAGTCGCCGGTTTATATTAAGGGGAAAAACTTATATGGTCTGAATAAAACAAAGGAGGAAATTCGCAAAAAAGGTTCTGCCATCATCGTTGAAGGTTATTTTGATTTGATTTCTTTATGGAACGCTGGTATCTGCAATGTTGTTGCCAGTTTGGGCACGGCGCTGACCAGAGAGCACCTTGAGCTTTTATGCCGCTATATCGTGGAAGTAGTCGCTCTTTTTGATGCCGATGCTGCGGGGAGAAAGGCTCTCGACCGCAGTTTGGAACTATTTTTGGGTATGAGAATGAAGGCGCGAGCATTGATTTTGCCGGGCGACTTCGATCCCGACGATTATTTAAAAAAGGTTGGCAAAGATAAGCTGGAAGAGTTGATTGCTCACGCTCAACCGCTCAGTGACTATTATATCGAAAATGTTTTAGGCGGTGGTAAGACTTTTGAAGATAAACGGGAGATGATAAAAACCGCCATGGAATTTATTGGTAAGATTAGCGATAAAAAAGAAAAAGATCTTTTTATTAAACGTATAGCGGAGAAAACAGGCATCAATGAAGAGTTGCTTATAAAAGAAACTTATAAAAATGAAACACAAAGAAAGCCGCAGAGCGGAAAAGAAAAACTGCAGCTTAATATTAATAATGATCTGGTGGAAGTGCATTTAATTCAGCTGCTGCTGGAGTATCCTCAGAAAACTATTCAAGTGGAAAATGAAAACATATTAGATTATTTTTTGCAGCCTCAGCTTCGGGTTATCGGCAAAAAAATTATTGATGCATATAAACTATTGGGGTTTGTTGATATTGGCGTCATTCTATCAGCTGATGAAGATTCGTCTTTGCGCGAAAGAATATTTCAATTAATAATGAAGGCGCTGCCTGCCGATGATGTAATGCTGGAGAAAATATTTGCCGACAATATCCGGCAGATTAAGAAAAAATGGTACAAGGATCAGCACCGCCAAATTAAATTAAAACTGGGTAAAGCTCAGGAAAACGGCAATGAGGAACTTATAAATAAGCTTCTTCGCGAGAAAGAAAATTTGCTAATGATAGAAAAGGAATTACATTAAATAAACTGGGAAAATAAAATATTTGGGGAGATACCAAATGGCTAAAGAACTGCAATCCGATGAATTTAAGAAATTACTTTCACTGGGCGAAGAAAAAGGTTTTTTAACTTACGATGATGTCAACGATATGTTGCCGCCGGATGTAACATCTTCGGATCAGATTGATGACATTATAATGCTTTTCGGAGAAAAAAACATCGATATCATCGATACCGAACAAGGCGAAAAACTGGTAGTGAAAAAACCGGCGGAAGAGGTTGTTCCTGCTAAATTTCCGGAGACGCTGGCGCTGGTACCCGGTACGGGAAAAACAGGAGATCCGGTAAAAATGTACCTGCGCGAGATGGGATTAGTCTCTTTGTTGAGTCGCGAAGGAGAAGTGGAAATAGCCAAAAAAATAGAAGAAGGCGCGCGTGAAACAATGTCCGCTATCTTTCGGCTGACCGTTTCGATTATAGAGGTGCTTAATCTTAGTGATAAGCTGCAAAATGGTGAAATCCGGGTAAAAAACGTTGTTGATAATATTGAAGATGAAGAAGGCTTTGTGGAAGAAGATGAACACAAAGAAAGGGTTCTCAAGCTGATTTCCAGAATTAAACTTTTTAATGATAGAAACACAGCCCTACGCGCAAAGCTTAAAGCTAAGACTATGCGCGCCAAGAGGCGTGAAATATTAAACGCCGAACTGGAGAAAAACACCAAGAACATCATTACGCTCTGCCGGAAGATTCGTTTTAGTAAAAGGCAAATTTATCGGTTTGTTGCGCGGTTGCGGCATTATAACGATGAGATAGAAAAAGCAGAAAAAGTTATTGCTCAATTTAAAAAGGAGACGAGATTAACTCTGGCGCAATTGGAAAAAGCTTGGGCGAAAATGAAAAGATCAAAGCGTGATGAAAAACGCGTGGCAAAAGAAAATCGTGTTTCGATTGATACGCTCAAAAAAAGCAAGATAGCCATAAATGAGGCTCAAAAAAGGATAAAACAAGTCGTAAGGGAAGTGGGGATACCGACGGCAACTTTAAAAACTGTTGTCAAGTCCATTGAAGAAGGAGAGCGCAAAGCGGATGAAGCACAAAGAAAACTAGTGGAAGCAAATTTACGTCTCGTGGTGAGCATCGCCAAAAAATATACCAACCGCGGCTTACAGTTTCTTGATTTAATTCAGGAGGGTAATATCGGCTTGATGAAGGCAGTGGATAAATTTGAGTATCAGCGAGGTTATAAATTTTCCACTTACGCTACATGGTGGATAAGACAGGCGATTACACGTGCTATTGCCGATCAAGCCCGGACCATTAGAATTCCCGTCCACATGATTGAAACGATCAACAAACTGATTCGCACATCCCGCTATCTTGTGCAGGAACTAGGGCGTGAACCGACTCCTGAAGAAATCGCCAACAAAATGGAATATCCGTTGGAGAAAGTCAGAAAGGTATTAAAAATCGCGAAAGAGCCGATTTCTTTGGAAACTCCTATTGGTGAGGAAGAAGACAGTCATTTGGGCGATTTTATCGAAGACAAAAAAATTATGTCTCCTTCGGACGCAACAATTAGCATGGACCTGGCGGAACAAACACGAAAAATTTTATCAACACTTACCCCCCGTGAAGAAAAAGTATTACGTATGCGTTTTGGCATTAGCGACCGATTAAGTTCTTTGTCGGAAAATGAAAACGCAATAGCGGATTTAATGGAATCTATTATAGAAGAAACAGAAATGATTGAAGCGCCACCTGTGAAAAAGTCTAAGAATAAGTCAAAAAAACGCTCGTCAAAATAGTATTGACAAGCTATATATTTATGTATATCAAGGCAAGCCCCGTGGTATACAATCAATAAGGAAGGGCGGGCCCATAGCTCAATTGGTAGAGCCACCGGCTCATAACCGGTAGGTCCCTGGTTCGATCCCAGGTGGGCCCACCAAATAAATACCGGAAAAAAAGATGATAAAAGCAGGAATTGTTTTTAGTAAATTAAGCATAAATTTGACAATCAGTGTTGCAACGGCCGTGGAGAAACGAACTATGTCATCACACGGCAGATACAATAAGGCTGTAAGCCGCTACACATAAAAAATGCACCCCTAAAAGGTGCATTTTTTTTATTTTATAAAAAGAAGGAGAAGATGATTGAAAGGAAATCTATTATTATTGATTGGGCTTCAAGAATGTGATTCGCAATTAGTTATGCTTTTGTCCAGAAAAAAAAATCTGCCGGAACAGATGGATAGACTTAATCAAGACTTCCTTGCATTTAAAAATGGAATCGAACAAAACAAAATTAAGTATGATGAGATTAAATCTCGCCATAATGCTAAGGAAAAAGAGATTAAAAAAATTAATGAAAGTATGGCCAAGGCTAAGGAACGGCTCTTGGAAGTTAAAAACAACAAGGAGTACCAGGCTATACTCAAAGAAATTGAAGTTGCCGAATCATCTTGCGGTGATATTGAAACAGAAATAATTTCCCTGCTGGAGGAGCTGGATAAACTATCTGTCTTAGTAAAAAAAGACGAAGACACTTTAAATCAGCAAAATAAAGAGCATGAAGAAGAAAAGAAAAAGATAGAAACGGATATAAACGCGATAGATTCCGATTTTGTGAATTGGGAGAAGCAGCGCGACGAGTTGAGAAAAAAAGTTCCCGGAGATATCCTGGCTAAATACGAAAAAATTAAAAACAGGAATAATGGAATTGGAGTTATTTCTGTTTGGAAAGCCGTTTGTAACGGCTGCCACATGAATATTCCTCCGCAGCTTTATAATGAATTGCAGAGGTCGGCGGAACTGTTCAGTTGCCCTAATTGTAATCGAATAATTTATTTTGAAAATAGAGAAAAGTCAGCCTGAAATATTATGATTAAAGAAAATTACAGGCTATATAGTGATGGCGCTTGCCGTGGAAATCCCGGTATCGGCGGCGCCGGCGCCGTGATAACAGACGCCGGCGATAATGTCCTATGGGAAGGCAAAGAATTTATCGGTCACTGTACCAATAATATCGCTGAATACAAAGCGTTGATTCTGGGTC
>Ga0154766_102_pt2 | contig 16992 bp, 8 predicted proteins | sample Rifle2008BG16ft_FD_105774 | JGI IMG/M metagenome (GOLD analysis project Ga0154766, IMG submission 105774) | Deltaproteobacteria bacterium RBG_16_44_11
AATCCAGGGCAGTGCCATTTATCACCACACGCGGTTTGCCGACAGCATTAATTAGAGGCCTTCCCGCAGCGTTACCCATAATATAAGCGGAGCCGCCCTTGGCGCCATACATGAATGTCTGGCCGACATCGCCAAACACCACAAGTTTTCCATCTTTCATAATCTGGCAGAGTTGATCCTGGGCATTACCGTGAACGTAAATCTCCATGCCGTCAATGCCCGACGCCAAATAGTCGCCGGAAGCGCCGTAAACATCAATCCTTACGTCCTTTGTGGCCGGACCGAAACCACAACCGGTAAAGCGCTGACCACGATATTTGTAAACAATGAAATTCTTCCAGCCGAATTTAAAGGCCTTCACCATCATTACCGCATCGCAATTGTCGCCTTCCGGTTCAAATTGTCCGGCATCAATAATCATAATTTTCTCATTATTTTTCGGCGCGCGAAAGTGATCACGGCTGGCATAATTAATGCGGCTGAATCGTGATTCAGACATTTCTGTAATCGACGGAATGGAGTCAAAAATATCATCCAGAGCTATTTTCACAACATGGAGCAGGGAGCTTCTTTTTATCAAGCCGGTATTGAATCTGCGATCAGTCAAAAGCGTTAATGCTTTGATCGCTGCTTGTTTGCCTTTGTCGCTTTTTAGTGCATAACTCTTGATTGTCTCAATGCAGAATCTGAACTTATCGGGATTAAAACCGCCGATGCTGTCCTTTACATATGTAAACAATTTATCGGCAGCGACTGCATAATCATTTTCGGTAAATGAAACAGCAATCTCACCTTCTATCGGCTTGTAGTCTTCCGTAACAGTTATCTTCTTAGTTATATCACAGGAGGATTTGCCTTTCGGAGTTTTAATTACTTTTCCGAACTTGTCGGTACAAATAAGCTTCATGCCCTCTGCAGTGTCTTTCAGGCTGAAGATAAAGGCACCGCCATCCGTATAGCTGCCGCCGCGGGCATTCCAATATTTGTCGGCAATAGGCCGGAAACGCGGATCTTCGCGCGTAAGTGAAATGAGCGTCGCATCAATCGCCTGCTTCTCCGAACAGATCAGCCCGACCTGGATTTCTCCCTCTTGTAGTGCAAACACCTGGGGACGAAGCATCGCCGTATCGGTAATGCCGATTAACTGAAACTGATTCTTTTTCACATCGTTTCTGGCGATGATAAAGAACCAAGGTCCGTCGGGCGAGGAATTGACGTGATTGGTTTGAATAGCTTTGTATAATTGCTGCTTTTCAACTGGCAGCATATCGAAGTCCATTTCCGAAGTCGGGGCCATGGCTTCGATCAGATATTCCAGCGGATATTTATATACCCTGCTCCACAAATCGAGAAGAAGAGCTGCTTCCTCGGTATCTGTAAGAAACAGCGGGTAGTAGTTTCTCTGTTTAAGATATTCGAGGACGGATTGATAGTTGGCAAAATCACCGTTATGCACCAGAGCTTCATTGAGGGCGCTGAACGGATGGCAGCCGCCGGGGTGCCAAACACGGCCGCGGGTGGGATAGCGCTGGTGAGCAAGCCAGGCATGAGCCTTGAAATCATCCAGCTTGTAGTACCGAACGACGTTTTCCGCATAACCTACGATTTTCAGGATCATCATGTTTCTGCCGTGAGACATGACAAAAGCCTTCTTTTCACCAAGGGAAGCATAATAGTGGGTATTAATCTTAAAGCTGTTTTGATAGACAAACTCATCCTCGGCATCCCGCCTGTCCAGAGAGGAAAATTTATTGTCTTTAATGAATTTATCCAACACATCATCCTTAACGCGGACGAAATAACGCATAACATCGGGTGGCCGAACTTCTAGACCGATACTGCGATAGTCGTCAATCGTGGCGAGCTTTTCGAATTTATCAATCTTAAAATTAGGTTTGATGAAGGTATTTTCAAGCTCCTCATACACGCTCGCATCAAGGAGGGCGATGTGCAACATATAGTCTTCTTCCAGCACCTGCTGGGAAACGCCCAGTGCTTCGGGAATAAACCCGACAGCTCCGATGCCGCCGCCTTTTCCATTACCTCTGTTATGCATCTGTACGGACGGCTCGAAAATATTCTTTCCGGTTACTGGAATCGAACAAATAAATCCGGTGACACCGCAGCCGCCTTCTTCTTCCGTATTCGGGCTTAAAGGCGGCACCTGGCTGCAAAGCTCCGTGCGTGACCTGATTATTTTTTCCACATTATCCATTATTAGCAAACTCCGCTTTGTCCCGTTAGAAATAATATTTCATCTTAATTTCTAATGGGATTTATTTACCCCGTTAGAGGAAGTTACCAACTCTTGTTGGGGTTAAAATCCTATAAATGCCCGCTTCTCTAACGGGGCGCGCTATAATCTATGTGCTCCAGCAAATCCGTCCGGCCAACAAGCTCTCTGACACTTTTCATACCAAACTTCTGAAGGATTTCCACCAGCTGGACATTCCAGGCATGGTACATATTAACAAGGCGTTGTGTAGCCCATTCTTCCTCAAAGAGGTCGGAAAGCTCGGAATCAGTAGAAGCAATACCCCGGGCGCAACCGCGTCCCGACTCGCAGTTTCCGCATCGGACACATTCCAGCGATACCAGTTCTGCTGTACCGATAACCGCACCATCTGCGCCAAGGCAAATTGCTTTGGCCAGGTCATGAGCAGTCCGTATACCGCCTGATGCAATGAGCGTCATTGCTTCCCGGGCACCCTCTTCCTTTAAAAAATTATGAACTTTTATTATGGCATATTCTATAGGCATAGCAATATTCTTCTTGGCAATGTCTGGTGCTGCACCTGTACCACCATAACCGCCGTCAATATGAATAATATGCGCGCCGGCGTAGTAAGATCCCACGGCAACCATGTCTACATCATTGGGAGTCGAAACCTTAACAGAGACTAATGCCTGGGGATTGATCTCTTTGATCCAGTCAATGTGCTTCTTGTGATCTTCGATGGAATACACCGAGTGAAACGGAAAGGGTGAAAACAACGAGGTCCCTTTGACTGCTTCGCGCATTTGAGCAACGCTTTCGGTATTTTTTTCTCCCAGGAGATGCCCGCCAAGTCCCGGCTTTGCACCTTGAGCGTACTTAAATTCTACTATTCTCACCCGCTGTATTGTTTCTTCACGTACACCAAACAGACCGGTTGCCACTTGAGTAATAACATGGTGGTCATAGGGTTGAAGCATTTCCGGATATCCTCCCTCACCGGTACAAGTAAAGGTATTCCATAGCGTAGCATTGCGTGCTTTGGAAAGCATGGTGGGCAGGCTTACCGAACCGAAGGACATTCCACCGCCATAGACAGGCGTGGAAATGATGACGTTGGGGCGACCGTCATTTCTTCGGTTCAAGGGAATTTCCGTGGAGATTTCAAACTTATCGATTTTAGGCCGGCCGGAAGGAAACTTAAATCTGAGCTTGTCGAATCCGCCGCCGGAATTTCCGATATTATATTCCAGATCTTTTCGCTCGGGCGGATAGCCGGTTTCCGCCATGATCCAGGTTCCGGTAATCATGTCCGCCGTCCAGCGATAGTCTCCCAGTGTTTCATACATTGGATTCATCGAGAGGCTCAATGCTTTGCGCGGACATTTGGCAACGCAGTAAAAATCGTTATTCTGGCATTCAAAGCCGATGCATTTATAGTCAATCGGTAAATTTACCTTGTTGTGTCCTTCAACCCTTTCATGAACTCCGTAGGGGCATGATTTGGCGCAAGTACCGCAATTGATGCACGCGTTAGACCTGGTGACTTTATATTTAGGCACCTGATGCTTAAATCGCGAAGGCGTCTTTTTAATTTTTACAGTTGATGGTTTCATATGTTTGCTGTTTCTCTTTTTTTAAATAATTTTCCAAAGGTGTCATTATCGATTTCTTCAAAGAAGATTGCTCTTCCGGATTCACCGCGCAGCCGGCGCGCCTCACGAATACCCATGGCACCCATTACCTCCAGAAGCTGTGAATGCCATGCACCCATGAGGTTAATGATCCTCTGCGTTAGAGTTCGTAGAGGAATTTTTTCCAATCCTTCGGGAATAATAAGCAGTTTCTCCGGTTCTTCATACAGGCGGGCGCCAAGCGCAATAAGCAGCGGCAAATCTACGGCCGTTAAATCAGCACCGCAGATCATCGCCTTGGGCACATGCTCAGCCATGGCGATGCCTCCGGAGGCAATAACCGTAACCTCGTCGCGAATCCTTTCATCAATTAATTTCAAATGAACGGTACGGATAATATCCTTGATGGGACGGCGCTCGGAATCAGATGAACCGTTAACCTCCATGCCGCGGTAATCGGCTACGATATGGATAATCTCGGCGCCATTTTGCGCCAGCCCGGAAACAATGGTTTCCACGGATTTCGTCGCCGGAATTCTGATAATCGTAATGGCATTACTTGCTTTTTTGATTTTATCCTTTACTGCGGGGAAATTACTTAGCAGTTCATCTGTATAATCAAGGGCTACGATTCTTGCATTCTTGATCAAGCCCTGATGCTTGTCGACTTCTTTGTGAGCAATTAAAGGAATGATGTTTTTAATGTATTTCTTGCGCTCAGATGTAATATCATCAGCAGGCAATACGATACAGGTGTTGAGTTCTACAGCAGCTTTTATCAATGCGGCCTTTACATTCGGACTTAGATCAGCCGGAGGGAGATCAAAAATTATCGGGATCGGAATATCGACCGTATCATGAACTTTCGATAATAGTTTACCTTTCTCATCAAACGCCAGATGATTGAGTTTCCGTCCCAGTTCGACGGATGTATTGATATATTCCCGTCCATGAATTCCGTCGCGCGTCGGCCGGACAATTTCGGACATGTCGGTCCACATACCGTCAAATCCCGATCCGGTAAACGGCCCTCTGTAACCGGCACCGGTAACAGGAACCTTGCCGTCCTCCGCCTGCTTCCATAAGGTAATAAACATATCGGACTTCCAGTACGAGCCGCCGATATTCAAAAAGTCTTTGTCCAGAGATTTTTCCAGCGCGCCCCTCGGGCATTCCTGAATGCACCGAAAACAATTTCTGCACACTACAGTGTTGGGGTCGGCCATTTTTCGCGGATCATCTTTGCGACGTTTATGCGCCTCATAAATGCACACCCTTGTACACTTGCCGCAATTAATACAGTTTTCTCCCCGCTCAATATTAAATTTGAACACATAATCCAGATTAAGCGGCGTTACCTTAGGATGAATATGATATTTCTTTGGCATGGTTCCTTAACCTATTGTTTATATTACCGGTGATTTAGTTATTTCGCTCCACCATTTCCCAGTAATCCTTGCTTTCGTCAACTCTTTTTAGAAATTCGCCGATTTTATCCTCGGGGCGGCCGAATTTGCCCTCTATTCTCTTTTCCAGTGCATCCCAGAGCGTCATCAGCTCAAGATTAGTCTGACATATTTCCTCACAGCCTTTGCAGTGCATGCACATAAATACGTTTTCCGCTTCTTCTTTTGTCACTTTCTTGCCTTCAATCAGCTTTTTAGCCAGAGCAATTTTCCCCTTGGCGGTCATCTCTTCATTCTTGGTCACGAGGTAGGCGGGGCATACCGCAATGCAGTTTCCGCACTTTGCGCAGGCGTGTGTAGTCAATTCGAAATCGAGACTATCGAGCTTTTTATGCTTGCCCAGAAGCAGGATCGCAATTTTCCCGATAACAGGCGAGAGAGCGATCATGATTCTCATGAAAAAGCCGAAAATTCCCGGGCGAAAGACAAGTGCGGGGATATTGAGCCATTTTGATTTGACGCTGAAGAATTTACCCGGATTCATGATATTATTCGGATCAACCGCAGCCTTGTATGCCTTGAGCGCATTCTGTTTATCGCTGCTATAGAGATGATTGATAAACGGTGCGTTCCAGATACCCAGCCCGTACGGTTCGGCTCCCATGGAGACGCTTGTTTGCGTGAGCATCATCGCCAGAGGTAAATTGATATAATATTTCAGTTTCCGTGAGTCGCAAAGAAAATTGGTCATAATGAGAGTCATTTTTTCATCGATGATATAAGAATCGACGAATATCTCCACACCGAAGTTGGCGCCCAGTCTTTTTGCCTTTTCAATAAAACTTGCCGCCGCTGTAATGGGAATAATAGTCTCACTGGCCAGAATCGTCGGTCCCAGGCGCTTTGTTTTCATACCGAAGAGGCGTTCATTCCACAAGTAACTCGCGACATAACGGGGCGCTTCTTCAATGCCGCTGGCTTTGTCCATAAACTCTAAAAATCTCCGATCGTCTTCGGAACTGCTCAATTCCGCCAGAACACCCGCCTTCTTTTTAAATATTTTGGAATGCATAATTGCATTTACGTCATTTAAGTGATTCTCATCAAGAAAGCGGATTACATTAGGGTTAAGTTGCTGTGTCGCCCTTGCTTTTATAAATTCCTCAATAAAGGCGAAAGCAGCTTTATCGCTTTCAAAATAAAACAGATGGGGATAAGAGGCCTGAGGAACATCCCGTAATTTAAGGTTTACCTCGGAAATGATGCCGAAGACGCCTTCCGTCGAAACAAAATACGCAAAAGAAGGATCGGTAGGCGTAATTTTTTTCGATTCGCCTGATGGTGTTATAACCGTCATGGATACAATTTGATTGGATAAGTGGCCGTAGCGAAAACTGTTGATGCCGTAACCGCCTGTGGCAATCCAGCCGGCAACTGTCGAAAATTTACTCGACGGATATGTCATCAGACATAAACCTTCTTTTTTGGCCATAATGTCAATATCACTCCATCTGGCACCGGCTTCAACGGTTATGGTTTTTTGCGGCTTGTTGAGATAAAGGATTTTTCTGAAAGGCGACAAATCAATTACTATTCCCGCCTTTGTGGGAATGACACCGCCGAAACCCCATGATGCGGCGCCCCTCGGAATAACCGGTATTTTTTTATCATTGGCAAAGGCCAAGATTTTCTTTATTTCTTCGGCGTTTTTCGGCTGAACAATAAAATCAGGTTGAATCTCAAAAAAAGTTTTGGTCATAATTGCGGGAACGTCACCGATATCATGACTGTACATTTCTTTTTCTTCATTTTTATCGATAATTTTTATATCGCCCGCATTTTTTTTGAATTCCTCTGCCAGTTTCATGTTTTATATATCTCTTCCATAGCTATAATATTCAGACTCTTTTATTCGTGAAACTCCAATTCCGAAAGTAAAACCCGACTCATGCCAGGCGAAGTGCATAACCTAAATAACCTGATCACCTAAAGGTGACAAGAAGTCACACAAGGTAACACGTCGAAATTGGCAAGTTGGATCCCGCCGTTGGCGGGACTGCAATCGGTTTCCAAAGCTTGCTTTGGGGTTCATACCCGTGATTTTCAATACAACAAGAAAAATATATATTGCAACGGGAGATTTAAAGCAATATAAATGCCAACAAAAAATTATGAGCAAACAAGAGCCTCAAAATAGATTTTATATTTAATAAAAACCAAGAGATATTTGAAGAGGCCAACAATAGATCAACAAAAATCATTTACTTCGGATGAGATAAAAAAGCTTCACCTTGATTCAATTATGTCCGGTAAGATAAATTAAGAAAGCATCGCCAAATAAATTGTTACAACATTGTTGTTTTGCTGATACTGATAATACAAAATTGTTCAACTTGACATGTTAATTCCTCTTTACCTACAGCAAAAACTAATCAACATCAAGTGTTTTTTAGTTTTTATTCTACCTATCCGTCTGTCCGTTATCAACAGATTCAACGCTCTTGCTGATTGCCTATGGATATTTTTTAAATTGCCTATGTTATCAATGTGTAGCTCAAAAGATACAGTGAAGAGAATAATAATTTAATATCCTATGCGTCAGAATGTCACCAATATTAAAGTGGACTAATGAATATGAATTGTTATAATATCACAATAATCTGAATACGTGGCATATTTTTCGCACTACCCTAATCAGTTAAGCTTGAAATAATATGTGTTGAGCCTGTACCTAAGAAATATGATGGAAAATATCTTATTGGAATAAACAATAAAATATTTCCATAAATGAATGGAGGAATTATGAAAAAGACAAAACCAACCATCGCAGCAGAAAGAAATTATGTTGTCGAGAAAGAGAAGTTTGTTCCCGTATCACAGTATTACGGGGAAGACACCTTTAACCACAAAGTGATGCAGGAAAAGCTGCCCAAAAATTCTTATAAAAAACTGTTGGAAGCGATTAACGAAGATAAAACACTCGATGCGGAAACCGCCAACGTTGTAGCTGAAGCTATGAAACAATGGGCGCTGGAAAAAGGCGCCACTCATTTTGCCCACTGGTTTCAGCCGATGACCGGCATTACTGCCGAGAAACACGACGCGTTTGCCGATCCATCCGGGATTGGCGAAGTTGTAGAGAGATTCTCCGGTAAACAGCTTGTTCAGGGTGAACCCGATGCTTCCAGTTTCCCGTCAGGCGGTATTCGCTCGACATTTGAAGCCCGAGGTTACACAGCCTGGGATATGTCTTCACCTGCCTTTATTAGAAGAACCGGCATTTCAACAACATTGTGCATTCCTACCGCTTTCATTTCCTATACGGGTGAGGCGCTCGACAAGAAGACACCCCTACTTAGATCGAATAGAGCGTTAAATATTAGTGCATTGAATATGCTTAAACTTCTGGGCAGCAAAAATGTTAAAAAGGTTTATACTACTCTGGGACCAGAACAAGAGTATTTTTTAATTGACATGGATTATTTCTTCAAACGGCAGGATCTCGTGCTTGGCGGCCGTACTATTGTCGGCGCGCCTCCTGCTAAAGGTCAGGAGTTGGAGGATCAGTATTTCGGCAGCATCAAGGAAAGAATGTCTTCTTATATGCACGATGTGGAAGAGGAGCTCTTTAAACTCGCTATTCCGGCTAAAACCAGACATAATGAAGTAGCACCTTCCCAGTTTGAGATAGCTCCTGTCTTCGAAGAAGCCAACCTGGCAGTTGACCACAACCAGTTGGTAATGGATACAATGAAGGCAGTAGCAAAAAAACATAACTTGGCCTGCTTACTCCATGAAAAGCCCTTTGCTAAAATAAATGGTTCCGGAAAACATGTTAATTGGTCACTTTCCGATAACAACGGGAACAATCTTTTGAATCCCGGAAAGACTCCTCATGATAATATTGCATTTCTAGTATTCTTAATTGCTACAGTTCGTGCCGTCTATAAGAATGCGGACATCCTCCGGGCATCTGTGGCAACTTATGCCAATGATCACAGACTAGGCGCAAACGAAGCTCCGCCGGCCATTATTTCCGTATTCTTGGGCGATCAGCTCACCAATATTCTGACAAACATTGAAAAAGGAATAGTTACCGAAGCCACGAACGCGGAAATTATCGATCTGGGCATTTCGTCACTGCCGCTGGTAAGCAAAGATAATACTGATCGCAACAGGACCTCGCCGTTTGCTTTTACCGGCAATAAATTTGAGTTCAGAGCCGTTGGTTCATCACAGTCTATCTCTTTCCCTGCGGCAGTTCTCAATACAATTGTTGCCGAAAGTCTCGATTATCTGGCGGAGAAGATTAAAGCAAAAGCTGCCAAAAATATTAATCAGGCCGTATTTGAAGTTTTAAAAGGCGAGATCAAAGATATAAAACCCATATTATACAATGGAGACAACTATATCAAAGAATGGGAACTGGAAGCAGCGAAAAGAAGGTTGCCGAATGATAAAACTACGCCCATCGCCCTGAAAGCTTTAGTTACGGATAAGGCGTTGAACCTCTTTGAGAAATATCAAGTTCTTTCCAAAGTCGAACTCAAATCCAGATATTTAATCTACATAGAAAAATATATCAAAGATATGGAGATAGAAGTCAAATGCCTCAACAATATTTGCATGAGCCAGGTAATTCCGGCTGCATCTGCGTATCAGAAAATACTTGCTAAATCCATTAATGAAGCGAAGAAAGCTCTTGGTAATTCAGCTGTTCTTTCCGCGCAGAGAGAAATTTTAAAAAACATTTTAGTGCTGATTAATAAAATCTATTCGACTAATAAAGAAATTCTTTCCAAAGTTGAATCGGCATCCTCAATCCATGATGAAGCGAAAAAAGCGGATATGCTTTGCAACAAAGTAAAAACCAAAATGGACGAACTTCGCGAATACGTCGATGAACTTGAAGGGTTAGTTGATGACGAATTGTGGCCGATGCCAAAATTCTGGGAAATGCTGTTTATCAGTTAAATGATATCGGGAGTAGGGAACTCTCGCAACCGTTCCCTCCCTATATCTTTAATGATTGACGAAGCAGGAAAAAAAGGCTAGACACTCCCCGCTTACAAGGCCAAAGTAAGGAGAGCATCCCTTAATTTGCTCCCCTTCGCTGTGGTAAAAGCCTGATTGCTCGAAAAAAGCCACCGTATGCCGTTTTGTTGGGAGAAAATAATTAAATGCCCCTGTTAAATAAAGCGCCCAAAGCGTTACTTGTCCTGGAAGACGGCAACTTTTTTGAAGGTTTTGCCTTCGCGGGAAGTGGCGAAACTATGGGCGAGGTTGTTTTTAATACGGGCATGACCGGATATCAGGAAGTCATTACCGACCCTTCATACAAAGGCCAGATTGTGGCGATGACTTATCCCTTGGTCGGCAATTACGGCATCAATGCAGAGGATATGGAATCGTCCGGAATTCATCTGGAAGGATTCATCGTTAAAGAATACCAGCCCAACCCCAGCAACTGGCGGATGCGCCAAAGCCTGAAATCATTTCTGGAAGAACACGGGAAAATCGGCATAGAGGGAATCGATACCCGCGCACTCACACGCCGTCTGCGTCTTTCCGGCGCGATGAAAGGCATCATTTCCACGGAAACGAAAAATATCTCCGAACTGCTGGAAAAAGTACGGGCCTATCCGGGTCTGGTGGGACGGGACTTAGTCCGAGAAGTATCCTGTCAAAAATCATATCTGTGGAAAAAAGGCGCACCTTCCTCAAATAAAATACCCAGCAAAAAGCCCGGCAAGAAATTGCGGGTTGTTGTGCTTGATTGCGGTGTTAAATACAATATTTTAAGGCTTTTAGAAAAAAACGGCTGTGAAGTAATTGTTGTTCCCGCCTTTTCTACCGGTGCGAAAATTCTTTCGTATCATCCCGACGGTGTCTTGCTTTCCAACGGGCCCGGCGATCCGGCCGCCCTGCCTTATATTGTGGAGACTTCCCGCGCATTGATCGGGAAGCTTCCTATATTCGGTATTTGTTTGGGACATCAGATTATCGGTCAGGCAATTGGCGGCTATACCAGCAAGTTGAAATTTGGTCATCACGGCATTAATCAGCCGGTAAAAAATATGGATACGGGACGTATTGAAATCACGTCCCAAAATCATGGTTTTGTTGTTGTGCCTGAATCGGTAAAAAATAAAGCGAAAAAAACCTTCGACAACTTAAATGATGCAACATCCGAAGGCATGAAAATGCCGCTGGTGATGAGCGTGCAGTATCATCCGGAAGCGTCGCCCGGTCCGCATGATACAGATTATTTATTTATACAGTTTGTTCAAATGCTGCGGGAAGAAAGGCGGAAAGCCGCATGATTTTAATTATTGATTTCGGCTCACAGTATAATCAGCTGATTGCCCGTCGAGTGCGGGAACACCATGTATATTGCCAAATCGAACCACCGGATATTTCTATTGCGGCGATCAAAGCGCTTAAACCCGAAGGGATCATTCTATCCGGTGGTCCGGCCAGCATCTATAGTAAAGGCGCGCCCCGTGTGGACAAAGGCATATTCAGTCTGGGTATCCCGATTCTGGGTATCTGTTACGGTATGCAATATATGGTGGATTCTTTGGGTGGTAAAGTCATCGGCTCGGTCAAACGCGAATACGGATTTGCCGAGCTTTCCGTCAAAAAACAAAAAGGCATGTTCTTCGGGGTAGCTAAGAAAACTCAGTGCTGGATGAGCCACGGCGATTCAATAGGTACGCTGCCATCAGGTTTTGTCATTACCGCTTCCACCCCTAATACGCCGGTGGCGGCAGCCGAAGATGTCCAATGTAATTTTTACGGCCTGCAATTCCATCCTGAAGTCGTTCATACACAGGCGGGTAAAAAAATGCTGGCAAACTTCCTGTTCGATATCTGCCGCTGTAAAAAAACCTGGTCGATGAAATCCTTTGTCGCGCACACGCTGGAAGAAATCCGTCAGCAGGTAGGATCAGGAAAAGTCCTCCTGGGGCTTTCCGGCGGAGTCGATTCGTCCGTGGCCGCAGTATTGCTGCACAGAGCCATCAACAAACAACTTACCTGTGTGTTTGTGGACAACGGTGTGCTGAGAGCCGGCGAGGCCGAGCGCGTCATTGAAATGTTTAAAAAGCATCTCCAGATCAACTTGCGGTTTGCCCGTTCCGGAAATCTGTTCCTTAAAAAACTAAAAGGCGTGACCGATCCTGAAAAAAAACGCAAAATTATCGGCCGCACTTTTATTGAAGTATTCGACAAGGAAGCGCATAAAATAAAAAACGTGAAATTTCTGGCGCAGGGGACTTTGTATCCAGATCTGATCGAGTCGCGCTCCGCTTTCGGCGGCCCCAGCGCTGTGATCAAATCGCATCACAATGTCGGCGGATTGCCTAAGAAAATGAAACTCAAGCTGGTCGAGCCGCTCAAGCATTTGTTCAAAGACGAAGTGCGCCTGTTGGGAAAAGAGCTGGGATTGCCTGACGACGTGGTCTGGAGGCAGCCTTTCCCCGGACCGGGGCTCGCGATCCGCATCATCGGCGATGTCACCGCGCAACGATTATCGGTCTTGCGCAAAGCCGATACGATTCTGCTGGAGGAAATCCGCGCCGCCAATCTTTACTATAAACTGTGGCAGTCATTTACCATATTACTGCCGCTCAAAAGCGTGGGCATCATGGGCGATCAGCGCACATATGAAAACATCGTGGCGATTCGTGCGGTCGAAAGCGACGACGCCATGACCGCCGACTGGGCCAGATTACCGCAGGATCTTTTGGCGCGCGTTTCCACCCGCATTATTAATGAAGTGCGCGGCATCAACCGCGTTGTCTATGATATCAGTTCCAAACCGCCCAGCACCATCGAGTGGGAATAGAAATTTTTCCCCTCTCCCTTTGAGGGGAGAGGGTTAGGGTGAGGGTGGAAATACACGAATGATCTGACCCCTCCCCTCAATCCCCTCCCACAAGGGGAGAGGAAGTTTCTTAGGTGAATTGGTAAATTAAGTGCCAAAACGAAACGACATAAAAAAAATACTACTGATTGGTTCCGGGCCGATCATCATCAGCCAGGCCTGTGAATTCGATTATTCCGGCACGCAGGCCTGCAAGGCTCTGCGCGAAGAAGGTTATGAAGTAGTGCTCATCAACAGCAATCCCGCAACGATTATGACTGATCCGGAAATGGCCGACCGAACCTACATCGAACCCATTACACCCGAAGCAGTGGAAAAAATCATTGCGCGCGAGCGGCCGGACGCTTTGCTTCCCACTTTAGGCGGTCAAACAGGATTGAATACCGCTGTGGCGCTGGCCGAGGCCGGAGTGCTTAAAAAATACAATGTGGAAATGATCGGGGCATCGTTGGAAGTCATCCATAAAGCGGAGGACCGCGAAAAATTCCGGTACGCGATGGAAAAAATCGGCCTGCGCGTGCCCAAAAGCGGTTTTGCCCGTTCTCTGGATGATGTCCTGAAAATTGCCGACGAAATCGGCTTCCCCATTATTGTGCGCGCCTCCTTTACCCTCGGCGGCACCGGCAGTGGTGTGGCCTACAACCGCGAAGAATTGATGGAAATCGCCAAAGGTGGCCTGGATGCCAGCATGATTTCCGAAGTTATGATTGAAGAGTCGGTTTTAGGCTGGAAAGAATATGAACTGGAAGTGATGCGCGACAAAGCCAATAATGTCGTCATTATCTGCTCCATTGAAAATTTCGACGCGATGGGCGTGCACACAGGCGAGTCGATTACCGTCGCGCCGGCGCAAACCCTGACCGATCGCGAATATCAAAACATGCGGGATGCAGCTATCGCCATCATGCGCGAAATCGGCGTCGAGACAGGCGGTTCCAATGTGCAATTTGCCATTCATCCCCAAACCGGGGAAATGATTGTTGTGGAAATGAATCCGCGCGTGTCGCGTTCATCCGCGCTGGCCTCGAAAGCTACCGGCTTTCCGATTGCCAAAATCGCCGCCAAGCTGGCCGTCGGCTATACGCTCGACGAGATTCCCAACGACATTACCCGCGAGACTATGGCTTCTTTTGAACCGACGATAGATTACTGTGTAGTAAAAATTCCCCGCTGGACTTTTGAAAAATTTCCGGAAGCAGAAGATTTTCTGACAACGTCGATGAAGTCCGTCGGCGAAACTATGGCTATCGGGCGCACTTTTAAAGAATCTCTGCAGAAGGCGATACGTTCCCTGGAAATCGGCCGTTTTGCCTTGGGTCATGCTCTGCCGGAAGACTTGAAAGATAAAAAAGATTTTCTAAAAAGTAAACTAATCAAACCCAATTCACTGCGGCTTTTTTACATTGCCGCCGCACTGCAAAACGGGATGTCGATTGATGAACTCTATCAATTAACTAAAATCGATCCCTGGTTTTTGCATCAGCTTAAAGAAATAGTCGACGCGGAAACTGAGCTGAAGAATTCTGCTCCATCTGTGGAATTGCTTCGTGCAGCAAAGAAAATGGGTTTTGCCGATAGGGCGCTGGCTTCTTTTTGGAAAATGACGGAGCTGGAAATTCGTGAGTGGCGCGCGCGTGAAAAAATTATCCCGGTATATAAGCTGGTGGATACGTGCGCGGCGGAGTTTGAAGCCTATACACCTTATTACTATTCCACCTATGAGGCGGAAAATGAAACGAGGCCTTCCACTAAAAAGAAGGTGGCCATTATCGGCGGCGGCCCTAACCGCATCGGCCAGGGTATAGAATTTGACTATTGCTGTGTTCACGCCTCGTTTGCCCTGCGCGAAGAAGGCGTCGAGAGCATCATGATTAACTCCAATCCCGAAACAGTCAGCACCGATTATGATACATCCGACAAACTCTTTTTCGAGCCGGTAACGCTGGAAGACGTTCTGCATATTTTGCAGACGGAAAAACCAGAAGGAGTAATCGCTCAGTTTGGCGGCCAAACGCCTCTTAATTTAGCCAAGGGATTGGAGGCAGCCGGTATAAAAATAATGGGAACATCTCCCGATGCAATCGACCGCGCGGAGAATCGCGACCGTTTTCAGGAAATTGTCCGCAAACTTAACCTCAATCAACCCGATAACGATACGGCCCGGGATGTGGAAAAAGCACTAGCTGCCGCCGAACGAATCGGCTATCCGGTGCTGGTGCGGCCGTCTTACGTATTGGGTGGCCGTTCCATGGAAATCGTTTATGACGCGGAAACGCTCAAAACCTTTATGGCCAAAGCCTTGCTTGTTTCACCGGAACACCCAATCTTGATTGATAAATTTTTGGAGGACGCGATAGAAATTGATGTGGACGCCATCAGCGACGGTACAACGACGATTGTAGCCGGCATCATGGAACATATTGAAGAAGCGGGCATTCATTCGGGGGATAGCGCCTGTATTTTGCCACCCATGACTATTTCTGAGCCACTTTTGGAGTTGATTGAAAAACAGACGAAAATGCTGGCCGCAGAGCTTAACGTTGTCGGCCTCATGAATATTCAGTATGCCATTAAAGACGGCAAATTGTATGTGCTGGAAGTCAACCCCCGCGCGTCTCGTACTGTGCCGTTTGTCAGCAAGGCGATCGGCGTGCCCCTGGCAAAGCTCGCGACCAAAGTTATGCTGGGCAAATCTTTAAAAGAGTTGGGATTTATTGAAGCGCCTGAACCTAAGCATATTTCTGTCAAAGAAGCGGTTTTTCCGTTCAACCGTTTTCCCAATGTAGATGTTTTGCTGGGGCCGGAAATGAAATCCACCGGCGAAGTTATGGGAATAGATCACTCTTTTGGCCTGGCCTTTGCCAAATCACAAATGGCGGCAGGATTTAAAATGCCGACCAAAGGCACTATCTTTATCAGCGTTCATGATTATCATAAGGATAAGATCGTATCGGTGGCGAAGTCTTTTCAGAATATGGGTTTTAAGATAATTGCTACGAAAGGCACGGCTAAATATTTAAAGGAGCAGGGCATTGAAGCCGAGCTGGTTTTTAAAGTCAGTGAAGGAAGGCCGCATATTGTGGACTATATTAAAAACGGCGATGTTCAAATGGTAATCAATACCAGCATGGGGCGTAAATCTTCGCGGGACGCTTTGCATATCCGGCGGGGTGCTCTGATTTATAACATTCTCTACACCACAACCATTGCGGGCGCGCGCGCTTTGTGCGAAGCTATAGCGGCAATAAAAAGTGAGGATTGGCAGGTTTGTTCACTGCAGGAATATCAAAATAAATAAGGTGTCATTGCGAGGCGCGTAAGCAACGAAGCAATCTTATAAAGAGAGCATTTATGAAATCATTATTCGAAGAAAATTTAAATAAATCCATCTATCCCCGGGAGGAATGCGGCATTTTTGCCATTCACGGCCATGAAGATGCCTCCCGCGTAACCTTCTTCGGCCTTTTCGCCTTACAACATCGCGGCCAGGAATCCGCGGGCATTGTGAGTTCTGACGGCTGTCAGGTTTTTGAACACAAGGGTATGGGGCTCGTCTCCGAAGTTTTTAAAGAGCCCACCTTACAAAAACTTCCCGGTAAACTCGCTATCGGCCACGTCCGCTATTCCACAACCGGTTCTTCTACTCTCTCCAACGCTCAGCCCTTTTTAGTACATTTTGCCGATGAGTATTACGCGCTCGCGCATAACGGCAATATTCTCAACGCCCAAAATTTGCGTCAGGAGCTGGAAGACAGCGGCTCGATTTTTCAATCGACGATGGATAGCGAAGTCATTATTCATTTGATGGCGCACCATTTAAAAGAGGGTTTGGAAAAAGCTCTGACCGCC
>Ga0154766_123_pt26 | contig 16765 bp, 21 predicted proteins | sample Rifle2008BG16ft_FD_105774 | JGI IMG/M metagenome (GOLD analysis project Ga0154766, IMG submission 105774) | Deltaproteobacteria bacterium RBG_16_44_11
GGAACCGGGCGCCTTATCTTCCGCGACGTGAAAGTGCCCAAGAAAAATGTTGTGGGAAAAATTCAGGGAGCTTACGCTGTTTTCAACACCATGATGATACCGGAAAGGTTAGGCACCGCTTCGATGACTATCGGCGCGGCCCGTCCCGCTCTTGACATTGCGACACAGTATACATCCAGACGAAAAGCTTTCGGCCAGATCATCAATCAATTTGAGGGCGTCAGTTTTCAGGTAGCCGAAGCGGTAATGCTGTTGGACGCGGCTCGCGCCATGGCCTATGTTACCGCCCGCGCTGTAGATTTAGGCGCCGATATGAACCGCGTGCGGCGCATGGTTTCGCAGAGCAAAAAATTTATCACCGAATCGTGTCAGAAGGCTGTGCACAATTCCATGCAGGTCATGGGCGGCATTGCCTACACGAATGTTTTCCCGGTGGAGCGCATCTATCGCGATGTCCGCCTGGCTTCCATTTGGACGGGCACCAGCGAGGTCATGTCCATGATCACGGCACATGAATGGTACCGCGAATATTTTGCTAAAAAAGCACAAGACAAAACACGCGATCATGAATTGGACGCCCCGGAAGCCTACGACGAAGAAAAAATTTACGACGACGACGACATGTGGAAGAAAGGATGGTAGTGAGACTCAAATTTCAGAAACGAAGTGCGCTGAAATTTGTAAGCCGAACTATCCCGCAATGCGGGATAAAAAACGAATTACATTTACGCAAAGTATCGTGATGAACTATTAGATGCTGTTTAAAGCAGGTGCGGAGAAAGTATTATGCTTATTCGCAAAAATCATTTCTGGTATATTTAATCTTTAATTGCTAATACAAATATCGGTACTCTCGGGGGATGTTTTATATGATTGAAAAATTGAGAATAATAGTTACGCAAATATTTGTCGTTATTTTAGCTTTATTAATATTTGTTTCCGAAAACGCCTGGGAGATGAAAGCGCCGTTTGTCAGCACAATTCTATTTTTAATTGGGATAATTTTGGTGGGAATTGCTTCGTTGGGACGATTATGGTGCTCTCTCTATATCGCCGGCTACAAAACAGAGGCTCTGGTTACAGAAGGGCCATATTCCATATGTAGAAATCCTCTTTACTTTTTTAGTTTTCTCGGGGCCATCGGCGTCGGCTTTGCTTCAGAAACTCTTCTGATTCCAGCCATTATTTTAGTTGCTTTTTCAATCTATTATCCGGTTGTTATAAAAAGCGAAGAAGCGGAACTTCGAGCGCTGCATGGAGAAAAATTCAATACCTATTTTGAGAACGTGCCGAGATTTTTCCCGAATATATCGAAATTGAAAGAACCTGAAAAATATATTGTAAATCCAGTCATATTTAAAAGACACCTATTTGACGCGCTCTGGTTTATTTGGTTTGTGGGAATAATGGAAATAATCGAGGAGCTTCATGAATTGAATGTCATACCCTTTATGTTTAAAATTTATTGAGCTCTAAAAAGCTTTAAATCCCTTAATCGAGCAACAGAATTTTTTTAATTTGACCATATAAACTATTTGACCAAACGCACTAATTTTATTATATTTAGCGGTAAATCATACTGGAAATAAAATTACTAAATGGAGGTTTAAATATGTCTAAATCAAGAGATATAAAAAGAGATGAGAAGAAAAAACCAACAAAAACGGCAAAAGAAAAAAAGGAAGCCAAAAAATTAAAGAAGGCGGAAAAAGCCGCATTCTAAAAGCGGCGTGAACAAAACCGCGGGGCAAAATTTTTTTAATAGAGGCTAAGCAATTTGCCGATAGCCGGTTTTTTTCAATTGAATTATTACTCCTGAATAATAACGAAGGTAGTATTTTTTTCTGAGCGATTTGGCCGCTATTTATTTTGATTAAAATAAAATCCGGCAGGACGGAATAAAAATGAAAATTAAATTTCTCGGGGCAGCAAGAGCCGTTACCGGCTCTTGCTTTATTATTGAAACGGATAAGGCAAGGTTCGCGGTTGATTGCGGCATGCATCAGGGCAGTGACGAAATAGAAAAGCGTAACTGGGATGTCGACATATATGAGCCTGAGCGTATTGATTTTATCCTGATTACCCATGCCCATATTGATCACTCCGGATTGCTTCCGCGTATTGTAAAACATGGTTTTCGAGGTCCTGTTTACGCCACGGAGCCCACAGGCGACCTGATTAAGATATTGCTTCTGGATAGCGCTCATATTCAGGAAGTAGAAACAAACTGGAAAATGAGAAAGATGCAGCGCTGGGGCAAACCCGCCAGTATTGAGCCTCTTTATTCAACGAAAGATGCCGAGGCTGTCGGCCCATTAATTAAAACCAAAACCTACAATGAGATTTTTAGCCCCGGCAACGGAATAAAAGCTAATTTCCAGGATGCCGGCCATATTTTAGGCGCGGCTATACTGGAATTATTTATCGAGGAAAACGGCACATCCACAAAATTGGTTTTTTCCGGCGATATTGGCCGTCGCCATCAGCTATTAATGAAAGACCCTGTCACCCTGAGCGCGGCGGATTTTATTTTTATGGAATCAACTTATGGCGACCGCAATCATAAAGGTGAGGCAGACAGCTTAAATGAAATGGCCGAAGCGATTAAATACAGTTATTCCAGAGGTGAAAAAGTAGTCATTCCCGCCTTCGCTGTGGAAAGAACTCAGGAAATGCTTTATTCGCTTTATCTTCTTTCCCGTGACGGAAGACTGCCTAAAGACATGCCGGTGTTTCTGGATAGTCCGCTGGCAATCAAGGCGACAGAGATATTTCGCCGTTACCGTTCATATCTTGACGGGGAAACGCAGAGTCTTTTGAAAAACGGCGAAGACCCTCTGGATCTGCCGCAACTTCAGTTTTCTTCGACAACCGAACAATCCATGCAAATCAATGATATGAAAGGCTCGGCAATTGTTATTTCCGCAAGCGGCATGGCCAATGCCGGAAGAATAAAGCATCATTTGCGGCATAATTTATGGCGTCCGGGCGCAAGCATCGTTTTTGTCGGCTTTCAGGCCCAAGGCACTCCTGGCCGCAATATTGTGGATGGCGCGAAAAAAATCCGTGTTTTTAATGAAGACATCGCCATAAAAGCCAAAGTTTGGACCATCAGCGGTTTTTCCGCCCATGCCGGACAGGATCAGCTTTTGGATTGGCTGGGACATTTTCAGAATAAAAAAATGGAGGTATTTTTGGTCCACGGCGAAGTTTCTGCACAAGACCAACTGGCTTCGTTAATCAGACAAAAACTCGGTTTTGATGTGACGATTCCCGAATACCTGGAAGAAATACGTCTAAAAGCCGGCGCTCAGTTCGAAGAAGTAAAACCGGCTAAAGTTGAAGAGCCGAAAATTGATTTTGATTTATTGTTGGGCGATTTAGCATCAAATATTTCTCACATCCAAAATCTAAAGAAAAAGTTCAAATCACTGCCTCTGAGCAAACAAATGGAAATCCGAGATGTTTTACAGGAAGCGGACAACAGCATTGATGAAATAAAAACGAACCTGTAAGTTACAAGACTGAAGCTTTCCGCCTTCAGCCTAATAATCTTTAGTCTATTTACCTATTTTAATTTCCGGATGAAAAATCAGCGCCATGATTTCGATTGCGTCCACAATACGCGGCGAAGCCCTGCTGATCAAGTCGGTATTAATAGGATAAATTCTATTATTATCTACCGCCGGTATTCCTCTGAATTTTTGCCAGAAACCTTTTCCTGCCGCAAATTCTTTGTCGCCGGCCATCGGCGCAAAAAGAATTATATCCGGCGATGCTCCCATGATACCCTCCGCACTGTAGCGGGGATAGCGGGCTGTATCAAGACCAGCAACATTAACGCCTCCGGCTCGCTCAATTACTTCATTGATTAACGTACCTGAGCCGGCCGTAATAACGGGCTCTAAACCGATCTGAAAAAAAACGTGCGGTTTGCTTTTATGGTTTATTTGCGCAGTGATATTGTTTAATCTCTTTTGAAGTTTTCCTACCAGTTTTCCGGCGTCCTTTTCCCGTCTTGTTATTTCGCCGATATGTAAAATACTTTTGAGGATACCAGCGGTATCGGGAGGATTTGTTACATAGACGGGAAGGCCGATTCTTTCCAATTGCCGCACGGTATCTTTCCTGTTGCCGTCCGCGGTGGCAATGATCAAATCGGGTTTCAGGGAAACAATCTTTTCTATGGAGGGGTTGGTGAATCCCCCTATTCGCGGTTTTTTGCGCGCTGCTGCCGGCCAATCGCAGAAGGTGGTTACCCCGGCTATGTTGTCATCAAGATTAAGCGCGTAAAGAGTTTCTGTGATTCCGGGGGCAAGGGAAATAATCCGCCGCGGGGATTGCTGGATATTTACTTTGCGTCCTATTTCGTCGGTCACTTCGCGGGAAAAAGATTCACTTGCGCAAAAGACTGTAAAAACAACAGTCAAAAAAATGAGTAAAATATTGTCAGTAATTGTTAACTTGTTGGGCATAAGTTCATTTAAGAATAATTTTGCCGCTGGAATCTGCTCGGGAAAATATTAATCCCTGATCCTGTAGCGGAAGGAAGCTACTATATTCAAGCGGGATAAATTATAATATTCCGGTAACGGTTCAAACGGTGCGGCGGCTTTGACGACATTCAGCGTTCCATGATCCAGTTCTATAGAGCCGGACGAAGAAAGAAGAGTCGTTTTAGCGAGGCTGCCGTCAGCGTCAATCGACACTCTTACCGCTACATTCCCCTCCTCATTATTTTCGTAAGCTTTTCGGGGATATTCCCAAATCCGCAGAATCTTTTTTTTAATCATGGTTAAATAAGCGGCATATTTGATATCGAGACTACTAAGGTCAATGGTTTCCTCCCGCCAGCCATCATTGACTGCAACTTTTCTATCTTCTTTGTTCTCAGACGGGTTTTTTTCTTCAGGTTTTTCTTCTTTCTTGGGCGGTATCTCCGATTCAGGTTCTTCTATATTAACGGCCAATATTTCCAATGGCCTGATATTTTGCCGCAAATCAACAACTCCCGTTACAGTGATTAATACCATATGCGCGACAAACGATATGAGCACCGGCCATAATACAGCTTTTTTTGTATCCATATTTTATATTTCCCAAGTCTTTGCCCTGTATCCTTCAACAGCAGGACACGAATCATGAAGAAGATATTACCCGATAATCATATACGGCATTTGCCACAAAATCAACAATATGATAACGAGACGGAGAAATGGGGCGTGATCGCGATCATCCGCCAAAGGCAGAGGGGAAAATATTTTGCTTATATTTTGTGATGACAAAAATAATGGGAAACATATTTAATGCAAACTGACGATAACTTCATGAAAATCGCGCTGGAGGAAGCGCAGGCCGCGTACGATTGTGGCGAAGTGCCCGTAGGGGCAATAGTAGTACAAGAGGGACGTATTTTAGCGCAGGCTCATAATTCGCCCATTACCAGAAACGATCCTTCGGCGCATGCGGAAATGCTGGCCTTAAGACAAGCGGCCGAGACTCAAGGTAATTACCGTCTTCTCGGCGCTGAGCTTTATGTTACACTGGAGCCTTGTATCATGTGCGCGGGCGCTATTATTCAAGCCCGGCTGGCCAGGGTGATTTTCGGGGCGCGCGATCCGAAAAGCGGCGCCATTGTATCATTGTATAAAATTTTAACCGATGAGCGGCTTAATCATCAGGTAGAAATAACTGAAGGGATTCTTCAGGAAGAATGCGGGGAAATTTTGGGTAGATTTTTTCGCCAAAAGAGAGTAACATCCGCGCCCGCGTAAAGGCAGTGGTGAAACGCGGAGAGATACCGAAGTGGTCGTAACGGGATCGACTCGAAATCGATTTGGGGGCCACAAGCTCCCACGGGGGTTCGAATCCCCCTCTCTCCGCCAGTTATGATAAATAGCAAACATTAATCTTGTCATTCCCGCGCAGGCGGGAATCTAGGGTTTTAGTGATTAATAACTTTGCAATGTTTGTTTGCTGATAAAAAAATATTGTTTGTACCGGAGAGATGTCCGAGCGGCTGAAGGAGCACGACTGGAAATCGTGTGTATGCCCTCAAAGGTGTACCGCGGGTTCAAATCCCGCTCTCTCCGCCAGAAAACAAAGCATAATTGCTTAGAATATACAGTTCTCCACCAGTTGGAAAATGATGTTGTTGTCTCGCTCCTGAGAGGCTTGCCAAAAGTGCATTTCCCCCTTGACAAGGCCTAGCCTCCATGTTTTATTTATCAAAAATAAATGTTCCCTAAGTTAAAAAAGCTGGTATAATATCAATCGTGCTGTTGCAAGCGTTTAAAAAGAAAGGAGAAAATGCCATGCAAGCCAATGTATTATTGAATAATGGCGAGCAATACGGCGGGAAATACGTTGCATTAAGGTCTTTTAGGGATAAAAACGCCATTAGTTTTGGTGACAATCCGCTAGAGGTTTACAACGAAGCAAAAAGCAAGGGGGCAAGTGACCCTGTAATTTTTTATGTTCCTGAAAAAAATTCAATTCATGTCTATTAATGCCAATAGATAATTTTCCATTCACTGCAATTGGGGGCGGAAAATATAGCCCTTTTTTGCATATTAGAATTATCAATCCCGATACTGGATTAAATTTCCTTACTGCTGGTTTAATTGATACGGGTGCAGATCAATGTGCTATTCCTGCTTTATACGCACCCATGCTCGGACATGATCTTTGCGCTGTATCGCCTAAAAAGATTTACACAGGTAATGGCGAAACTAACGCATACGCACACACAACAAAGTTTGAAATACTCCATCCAAACGACCATAAAATAATAATATATACAATTGAAAACACACCTGTAGATTTTATGCCTAACTTATCCGTTACCTTGTTGGGTGTAGAAAATTTTCTTGGGAAATTTATTTTAAATATAAATTATCCTCAGAAAACTTTTTCTATTAAATATCCTTAACCAATCAAACTGATCCACTACCTCATTTTTATTATAATGGACTATAGTTTCTGATTCTCAATTCTTATTCTGTTTGTTCAACGAGATTTTTCATATCCGTTTATCTCTCGGATAGATTAGTATTGTGTTTAAACTAAAAGAGTGGCGTTATTTCGTATAATATACAGGATTATTTTGACATTATAAAAATAATTCGCCTAAGCACGAGTTATACACAATTCAAAAATATTTTTCTTTTAATAAGGAATTTTGATAGGCTTTTTTAACGGAGATAAATTCGTTTTTTATTTATCCAAAATTCTTATGACAGATGAAATATTAAAAATTGGGAATAATCCTGTGGACGCATTTAGCCTTATATACATAGGCAAAGGGAGTTTTGTTCTTGCAAGGACGGCATTAAATTATCCGATGTGTATGTTTACTTTTTGGCCGACTGCTATTCATTTGATGCATCATTCAATCGAAGTCTGCATAAAGGCCTTTTTACTAAATGAAAAAATTAATTACTCATTTGGGGCTGATGGGCATAAATTAATAAAATTACTTAAGTTAGGGTGCCAAAAATCCTTAAAACTTTCTTTTTTTAATGATAAAATTTTAAGCAGAGATGATTTTAAAGGCTTGTTAATGGAGTTAGATAAATCTTATAATGAAAATAGATACTCTTTTGCAGGTTATTCTATAAAAAGTGAGAGTTTACGTGACTTATTTGATGAATTAATTTATATCTTTATAGAAAATTTCTGCAAATTGCTTGGTAGAGAGGATAGGGCAACAGAACAATTAAGACAAATAGATGTTCCTGAATCACTTTTACCAAAAATGGAATATAGGCAGAAGCAACAATTTATTTTTTGTGTAATACAAAACGAATAAGTAGCATAAGAACAAAAAATAAATGGAACAGGTACAATTTTAATTAAACAATTGAAGTGCAATCAGTTACCTTAAAAAAATTACTATATAATAACTGTGAACCAGGCAACCGTGAATTATAAATCCGATTTTTATTCGTGAAACTCCAATTCCGAAAGCGAAGCGCAGCGGAATTGGTAAGTTGAACAATCCCGCAAGGCGGAGGGTAATGAGACTCAAACTTCAAAAGCGCAGCGAACAGAAGTTTGTTAGTCGAATTATCCTGCATAAGCAGGGTATAATGCCCCGCAACTTGCTGCGGAATCTGTTTCCAAAGCTTGCTTTGGTGTTCATACCCGTGATGGTTTTTCAATTTCATCCATTGCTATATCCTGATAAGCGTGGAAAAATCTGTGCCAGTAATCATCCCATTTTCTTGTAATCTCCATGGTTTTTTCATCCATTGTAATAAGATTCGGATGTGAAACGAGAAAATATAGGGGACATGTACAATTATTTACTTAAGAGGGAAATATCGATATGATTCTTATGCCTATTCCCGACATTGATTTTGATTCCAGTGAAACGAGTATCCCATTTTACCACTGGCTATTCATCTGTTGAAAGCTTTTGTCCAGCTCTGCTCTGGAAGCTTTGATAAATCCTTCCGACATGCCATAACCTATTTCGAATACATCATTCTGGAAGCCTTTCATTACCGCGGCCACAAATTTATCCGGTGTAAGACCAGCTTTTTAATTGCCTCTTTTGCCTCTTCCCTCCTGGTTTAATTCCGTATTCACTGCCGGGGGAATCACCTCAAAAACCTTGATCCCTTGATTTTTCAGTTGATGTCTGAGCGCCAGAAAAAAGCTTGACTTGTACATCAAATTTAATTATATTGTTAATAAGTTTCTAAACTAATTGGTTTTTAAACATCTATTATAGAGAGGTAATTTTTTATGTCTGATTTGTTTGCACGCCATGCCGATATTTGCAAAACTTTTTCCAACCCAAGGCGTTTGGAAATTATAAATTCGCTTCGGGACAATAAAGAACTAACCGCAAGCCAACTCTTAGAGCTTATCGATATTAGTAAAGCGAATCTTTCCCAGCACATGGGAATACTCGTTCAAAAAGGCGTTGTTAAATCACGGCGCGAAGGAATAAACATTTATTACCAGCTCGCGGATGACCGAATCACCAAAGCCTGCGACATTATGCGCGAGGTACTTATCAGCAAACTGGAGTCCGAAGCTAAAGCTTTAAAACAATACAAAAAGTGAGTAACAGCATGATATATCTTGATTATAATGCGACGACGCCCATAGACAAGTCTGTTGCTGATGTGATGCTTCCATACATTCAAACGAATTTTGGCAATCCGTCAAGCAGCCATGAATATGGCATTAAGGCAAAGAAAGCAGTCGAAACAGCCCGGGAACAGGTAGCGAATCTGCTAGGCGTGAAACCGTTTGAAATTTTATTCACAAGCGGCGGTAGCGAATCGAATAACACGGTCATTAAAGGGGTCGCGCATTCGTTCCGAAGCAAAGGCAATCATATAATAACTTCGCAAATTGAACATCCGGCGGTTTTAAATCCTTGTCAGTTCCTAGAAAAAAATGGATATGAAATAACCTATATTCCTGTTGACCGTTATGGTTCCGTTCTCCCTTCGGATATAGAAAAGGCAATAACTTCCAAAACAATTCTCGTCACGATTATGCATGCTAATAATGAGACGGGAACCATTCAGCCAATTTCCAATATTTCGATAATATGCCGGAAAAAGGGAGTGCTCTTCCATACGGATGCAGCTCAATCGGTCGGGAAAATTCCATCCCGAGTAGATGAATTGGGGGTGGATTTCTTATCAATTGCAGGACATAAGCTCTATGCGCCGAAAGGGATTGGGGCGCTTTATATAAGAGATGGGATTGCAATTGAACCTCTCATTCACGGAGCCGGCCATGAAAACGGAAGAAGGGCCGGAACGGAAAATGTGATTTTTGACGTTGGTTTGGGGCATGCCTGTCTGCTAGCGCAGACCTTGCTTCATGACAATACGGTGAGGGACCTTACAAATCGGTTTTATCGTGAGCTTCAGACTCTTTTCGGTAATAGAATACGGCTCAACGGACATCCAGAAAACCGTTTACCCAATACGCTGTACATAAGTTTTCTGGGGTATTCAAGCGATGCAGTCCATAAAGCTTTGGCCCATGTTGCAATATCAACCGGTTCTGCCTGTCATTCCGGTGCAACAACCATCTCACCGGTGCTAAAGGCAATGGGTCTAGCCCCGGAAGAGGTTGGAACAGTCATCCGGTTCAGCCTGGGGCGTTTAACCACTCAAAATGAAATTGATGTTGTTCTCGATAATTTGGCTGATCTGATCAATGAAAGCAATGACTATTCAATATAACCATTATACATTAACCATTTACTCTTGGACTTGGAGGAAACGATGAAATTCGGGATTATTTTAGAGACGAAAGAACTTGAGAAAGCATGGAATGCCTTTAGATTTGCCACGATATCCAAGAAAAACGGGCATGAGGTTAAGGTTTTTCTTATGGGTGAAGCTGTTGAATCTGAAAATCTGACCCATGAGAAATTTGATGTCGCCGGACAACTCAAGACATTTATTGAAGCTGGTGGAAGTATTCTGGCCTGTGGAACATGTTTGAAATCGCGTCAATTGAACGGCACAAATGCTTGCCCTATTTCTACAATGGTTGACTGCGTTAAAATGGTAGAGTGGGCAGATAAAGTTATAACATTTTAATTAAAAGAATACGCGCCGCCAAACCGAGTCCCGCAATAAATACGGGATAAACTCCGCTTCGGAGTTCCGCAAGTGATAACAATATGATCGCGTGTCGCAAACCAAAAAATAAAATTTGAGTTGATTCCTGTTCATTTATCAATTAAGAGTTTTGATTAAGAATTTGTTTTTATAAAAAAATATGGCTGGGTCCCGTACAACGGAGGCTTGTGAACCCCGTCAGGTCCGGAAGGAAGCAGCGGCAGCAATGTCCTACGTGTGTTGCGGTAAACCTGGCCACCAGTTATTGACATGCCCTTTTGCTTTCAAAGGATAACGAGGCGGCAAGGAGGAGGCACCGGAAGCGTATATGACAATACGCTGAGGACGCCGACGACGAAGCCAACAAAGTTAGCCAAAGAAAGCGAATTGGCATAAGGAGTTCAGTTGGAATATCTAGTATTAGCCCGAAAATTCCGGCCGCAATCTTTTGAGGATGTTGCCGGTCAGGAACACGTCGTGAAAACCCTGAGAAACGCTATAGGCCAGGGTCGCGTGGCGCACGCGTTTCTTTTCAGCGGACCGCGCGGCGTGGGTAAAACCTCGGTTGCCAGAATCCTGGCCAAATCGCTCAATTGCGAAAAAGGCCCGATAGCCATTCCCTGTAACGTCTGTTCTAATTGCCGTGAAATAACCGATGGCCGTTCTTTGGATGTGCGCGAAATCGACGGCGCCTCCAACCGCGGTATCGATGAAATTCGCGAGCTGAGGGAAAACATCAAATTCGCACCAGCCGCGGCTAAATATAAAATATATATCATTGACGAAGTGCACATGCTGACCCGCGAGGCTTTCAACGCGCTTTTAAAAACTTTAGAAGAGCCGCCTTCGCATGTCATTTTTATTTTCGCGACAACTGAAAGCCACAAGGTTCCCGCTACCATTCTTTCGCGTTGCCAATGCTATGACTTTCGCAGAATTTCTTTAAAGGAAATCATGACGAATCTCCAGAGAGTTGCCGCCGCGGAAGGGATTCAAATAAGCCCCACAGCTCTTAGCTGGATTGCCGAAGCGGGCGACGGAAGTATGCGCGACGCGCAAAGCATTTTTGATCAGGTAATTTCCTATGCCGGAATGAACATAAAAGACGACGATGTAGAAGAAAATTTAGGGCTAACGGACAGGAAATATCTGTTTGACCTTTCTGCTGCTATTGTGCAGCGAGATGCCGGTGTCTGTCTGACTATTCTTGAAGAAGCTTATCTGGCCGGCATTGATATGAAACATTTTTATCAGATGCTGATCAAACATTTCAGAAATTTGCTTTTGGTTAAAATTGCGGGCGGCAGCAGTTCTTCGTTTGATATCGCGCCGGAACAAATTGAAAAACTAAAAAAACAAACCAATAATGTTACGCGCGAAACCCTACAGCGTTTTGTCGAAATTCTGATCGCGGAAGAAGATCGTTTCCGTCGCAGTCAGGAGGCACGAACAAAACTCGAAACCATCATTGTCAAGATGGCTTATCTGGAGCCGATAATTCCTCTGGGCGAAATTGTTTCGACTATCGAAGCGATTGAGCAAAAACTCCAAAAGGGATTATCGTCCACCACCAGCAATAAAGAGCCGGGGTCTTCCGCGAATAACAGGGTAGCGGAAACAAAAGTAAATTACGGTGAGGAAAACAGCACCGATGTTTCTATAGATAAGGAAAATAATTCCTCTGCCGCAAATAATATTGACGCGAGCGATTTGGTGACTATCCGCGACGATTTTAAGAATTTTATTAAAAAAGAAAATGCTATATTGGCGGCAAAAACTGATTCCGCCGAAGTTTTAAGTTATAGCGGCGGATGCCTTACGCTGGGCTTCCCTAAAAGTTTCATTTTCCTGGAGGATATTAAAGGGAAAAAGCAAAAAGAACAACTGGAGCAAATTGCCCGGAAATTTTTCCGGGAAAATGTGGAAATAAAAATTACCACAATGGAAATAGAAAAAGTAAGCACAAACGGCAATAATGGACGCGGCAAAGCCAATAATCTAAACGACATGAAACGGGAAGCGATAAATCATCCGCTTTTGCAGAAGGTAATGAATGAATTTTCCGGCGCCGAAGTAATAGAAATTAAAGCGCGGACGGATAAGTCCCGTTAGTCCCGTTAGAAATCAGAGGACATATGTTAGAAGAAGAGTTAGGATTGTTTGAACCAAGGTGAGCGAGAGATTTCTAACGGGATGAATTCCTTTAGAAATGACATGGGCATATTTTAAAAAAAGAATAATTCCGTCGGGAGGATATAAACGAGTGCAGAATTTCGGTAATATCATGAAACAAGCAAAGAAAATGCAGGAGCAAATAGGCCAAATACAGCAGGAATTGGAGATGAAAACCATTGAAGCGCAGGCCGGCGGCGGTATGGTACGGGTTATGGTCAACGGCAAATTCAATATTGTTTCCATAAAAATTGAAAAGGATGTGGTCAATCCTGAAGACATAGAAATGCTTCAAGACTTAATTGCTGCCGCGGTCAATGAAGGAATCCGCAAGGCGCAGGAGATGGCTTCCGCGGAAATGGCTAAAATTACCGGAGGGATGGGTATCCCCGGCATGTAGGTTAATGACACCGCAAAAAGTCCATATGCTGTGTTGCACTTCACCCTTCGGCGTTGCGGCGTATGCGAAAAATACGCCTCACTTCTCAGGTCTAGCGCGCCTTGCCTCTGGAACTTTTTGCGATGTCATTCGAATAATGATAAATAAGGCTCTATCAAGGTATATTATGAAAGCATACGCACAACCAATCAAGCGCTTGATTTCCGAACTGGGTAAACTTCCCGGTATTGGCGAAAAAACGGCAACACGGCTGGCTAATTATATTTTGCGCGCCTCAGTAGACGATGTAAAGAAGCTTGCGGAAAGCATTATTGAAGTCAAACGAAAAATTAAGTTTTGTAAAACTTGCTTAAACCTGACAGAAGAAGATATTTGTCATATTTGCCATGATAAAACACGGGACCATGGTATTATTTGTGTTGTGGAAGAACCTGACGCTATGGCGGCGATTGAAGAAAGCGGCGGGTTTCGGGGAACTTATCATGTTCTGCACGGAGCGTTAGCTCCGCTTGACGGAATCGGACCGGATAATCTGCACCTGGGCGAACTTATGCGTCGAATCAATAGTGATAAGATAAAGGAAATAATTATTGCCACGAATCCTGATGTCCAGGGCGAGGCGACGGCCTTGTTGATTATGAAGATGATCAAAGGAAAAAATATTAAAGTGACGCGCATTGCCATGGGTGTGCCGATGGGCGGAGATTTGAAATACATAGATAAGATGACTATTTCCAAGTCTTTGGAATTCCGGCGGGGCATGTGATGCCATTTCGCATGCTTTGGCTAACTTTGTTGGCATTGTCGTCGGCTTCCTCAGCGTATTAGAAATACGCCTGCGGAGCCTCCTCCTTGCCGCCGCGTTATCCTTTGCATGCAAAACGGCATTAAAATTAACGTTTGGGAAAAGGTGCCTCACTTCTCAGACCTCGCGCGCCTTGCCTCTGGCCATTTTATGACGTCATGCGACTAAAATATTTTTGTTAACTATTTTATGGATTCTTCGAGTGTAGATATGGAAAAGAAAACAAAGAAAGTCCGGCAGATAGATTGTAAGCTGATTACCGCGACGGTGAAAAAACTTTTTATCAAAGCCAACACAATTCTTGGCGATGACGTTGTGCAAGCACTGCGTAGCGCGCTGGCTAGTGAGGAATCGGCAACCGGCAAACAGGTGCTGGAAAAAATGATTGAAAACGCCAATATCGCTTGCCGCGAGAAAATGCCCATTTGTCAGGATACCGGGCTTGCGGTTGTTTTTATTGAAGTAGGACAAGACGCTCATATCGTTGGCGGAGATTTACGAACAGCAATCGAAGAAGGCGTGCGGCTCGCTTATGCGGAAGGTTTTTTGCGAAAGTCCGTCTGTGATCCGTTTACTCGAAAAAATACAGAGGATAATACACCGGCAATAATTCATATAGATATTGTTGAAGGTAACCGGCTGAAAATCATTGCGATGCCTAAAGGAGGCGGCAGTGAAAACATGAGCGCGGCGCAAATGCTGGTACCTGCCGCGGGAAGCGAGGGCATCAAGAAATTTGTTGTCGAAAAAGTCGCCCACGCCGGCGCTAATCCCTGTCCGCCGGTAATTATCGGAGTAGGCATCGGCGGCTCGCTGGAAGAGGCCTGCATCCTGGCCAAAAAAGCTCTGTTGCGGCCTGTGGGTGAAAAAAATAAGAGAGATGAGCGGCTGGCGCAAATGGAAAAGGAACTCTATAAGAGCATCAATGATTTAGGCATAGGTCCGGGAGGTCTTGGCGGAAGAATTTCCGCGCTGGCGGTAAATGTCGAAATGATGCCCTGCCATATCGCCTCTCTGCCTGTCGCGGTAAACATCCAATGCCATGTGGCCAGGCACAAGGAATTAACAATCTAAAAGTAAAACTTTATAATTGTCATTCCGGCGAAGGCCGGAATCCAGGAAATTTTAAATGGGAATACCAAGAAAAATCCATACTCCTTTAACAAACGAAGTCATTGTATCATTGCATGCAGGTGATATGGTGCTGCTCAACGGTGAGGTTTATACGGCAAGAGACGTAGCTCATCGCCGTCTCTATGAAGCGTTAATAAAAGGAGAAACGCTGCCCATTGATTTGTCGAAAGCCGTTATATTTTACGCCGCTCCCGCGCCGACACCACCGGGTAAGGTTATCGGTTCCATCGGTCCAACCACAAGTTACCGGATGGATTTCTTCACGCCTAAATTAATTGAAAACGGCCTTAAAGGAATGATCGGTAAGGGTAATCGTTCCGAAGAAGTAGTTCAAGCAATAAAAAAACATGGGGCGGTGTATTTTGGCGCCATTGGCGGCATCGCCGCCCTGACGGCCCAATGCGTGAAAAAGGTGGAACTCATTGCTTACGAAGACCTGGGGCCGGAAGCCATTAGAAAATTAACTATTGTTGATTTTCCGGCAATAGTAATAAATGATGCCGAGGGCAATGATTTGTATGATCAAGCGCAAAAAAAATGGCGCATAAATCATTAGCCGTTATTAAATTTCGTGTCGCGAAAAAAGTTGACATGGAAATTTAAATATAATAGAAAAACCTCGCACTTTACTTCGTGATAACTAATCCAGCAAGGGAGATTATAATGATAGAAGTTAGATGGCATGGCAGGGGTGGCCAGGGAGCGGTAACATCGGTGGAATTGCTCGCGGTGGCGGCCATTGGAGTGGGAAAGTACGCTCAGGGCTTCCCCAGTTTCGGTCCGGAAAGAAGAGGGGCGCCTGTCGCCGCTTTCAGTCGCATTGATGAGAAAAAAATAAAGGTTCGCTCGGGTATTTATCAACCGGACGTGGTTGTGGTGCTGGATTCCAGTTTGGTCGGTTTGGTGAATGTCACGGAAGGATTAAAACCTAATGGAATATTGATTGTTAATACGCCGAAATCACCGGAAGAAGTAAAAAAAGAACTTAATTTCAGCGGGACGACGGCAACTGTCGATGCGACAGGCATTGCCCGCCAGGAAATGGGAGTGCCCATTGCCAATACTACAATGCTCGGCGCTTTATTAAAGATGATCGGTATAATGGACCTTGATGCAATGAAGGAGCCGGTGGAGCATAGGTTCGGCAGGATTGCGCAAAAGAATTTAACAGCCATGAAAAGGGCTTACGAAGAAATAAAAACCAGTAATTAAATGAGGTGTTAAAATCATGACAAAGAAAAAAGGGCCTGATGCCTGGCAGGAAATAACGAAAGGGTGTGTCGTTTTCGAGCCGGGCAGCGCCAGTGAATATCATACAGGAAGTTGGCGGGCGCAGAGGCCTGTTTGGAACGATCAAAAATGCATCAAGTGCGGTATTTGCTATATCTTTTGTCCGGAAGGATGCGTTCAACAAAGCGAAGATGGTTTCTTCAAAGCAAATATGGATTATTGCAAGGGGTGCGGTATCTGCGCTCATGAATGCTGGCCAAGGGCAATAGCAATGGTGGAGGAGGGATAAACATGGCCAAACGCGTAGGAATGGAAGTAGCAATTGCCGTGGCGGAAGCTGTGGGGCAGTGCAATATCGACATGGCAGCCGTTTATCCGATTACCCCTCAGTCGCACATTGGGGAGCACCTCTCCGATCTGGTC
>Ga0154766_108_pt3 | contig 16626 bp, 13 predicted proteins | sample Rifle2008BG16ft_FD_105774 | JGI IMG/M metagenome (GOLD analysis project Ga0154766, IMG submission 105774) | Deltaproteobacteria bacterium RBG_16_44_11
AATACCGGATCCAGCCAGAACCATGGCTTGAAAAGCCACACAATGCCCAGCACGACAACTCCCAAAGAGGTAAACGCGTCCGTCAACATGTGCAAGAAAGCACTTTTCATATTCAGATTTTCTTTCGCGCCGGAACGCAGGATCAAAGCGGAAATCATATTGCCGATAAAACCCAAGAGGGCAATCAAGATAACCAATTGTCCGACTATCGGTTGAGGATTTAAGAATCTATTCCAGGCCTCAAGAGCAATGTAGAAACCCGCGGCATACAAAAGAGCCACGCTGATCAATGTGGCGAATATTTCGATGCGCTTGTATCCGAAGGTCTGTTTATTTGTGGGGCCGCGTTTGCCGATCAGCAGGGCGGCGTAATTGATAACCAGAGAAATAAAATCGCTTAGATTATGTAAAGCGTCACTGATGAGTGCCATACTGCCGGAGATGATGCCGCCGTAAATCTGCACTGCCGGAATAATCAGGTTCATGACCATGGAGGCGACTAAGCGCCTGCCCCATGATTTTTCGGACTTGCTATGATTATAGTGTGAATGAGTAGTCAAAAATTTAACCTTATTAAAAAGCTGTTAGTCATTCCGTTTCGTATACTTTCTGGATTCCCGCCTCCGAGACTGTGTCGTAATTGCCTTTTTGTCATTCCGTGCAAGCGAAACGCGACGAAGAGCCTGCCCCGTACTTGATACGGGGGAATCCAGTATTATCAGTAGGTTCTGGATACCGGCTGGCCTGTGCCGGTATGACGACCTTGATGGTAATTCCCGATATTACGACACAGTTTCTCCGCGGGAATGACGAATGACGGGGGTTTTTCTATTCCCGCCGGAGTAACAATTAAGTCTCCTTTTCTTCTCCGCCAAGTATTTTCAACGCCGCATCTATCGCGGCGTGACTGCCGAAGAGGATAAGCTGGTCTGCCTCTTTAAGAATGAAATTACTGGGCGGATTGGTAATAGTTTTGTTGCTGCGTATAATGTTGATAATCATCGCGCCGGATTGGGCTTTAAGGTCAATCTCCTTTATGCTCTTGCCGATATTGGCGTTGTCGGCGGCGATGTAGCAGGTGTCGATAGTTCCCTGAGCGAGAATTTGACTGATCTGGTCAAATGCCTCCTGCGTGTAGCGAACTTGCCGGAAAACTCCGTAAGATTTATTACGGATAATATTGCCCTGCGCCAGAATAATGCTGTTGGGAATGTGAAACATTTTTAAAACTCTGCTGAATATTTGAATCGATGTTTCAAACTCTTCCGGAATGATGTCATCCGCGCCAAGGTCCAGCAAGTCATCAATATCGGTGACATATTTTGTGCGTACAATGACGTGAAGATTCGGATTAAGAGACTTAGCGACGCTAAGACAACACTTGGCCAGAAAACGGTCGGAAATGGCAATGACTAAAACGCGCGCTGTCTTCACGCCCGCGTGCTTGAGTATTTCTGTATTAGAACAGTCTCCCCAGATGATATTTTTTTCCCCGTTTTTATGCGCGTCACGGATGTGCTGATAATTGAGATCGATGATTACATAATTGATCGCTGTTTCTTTCAATACCTTCACCAGATTCCTGCCGTTGAGACCCATGCCGCAAATAATGACATGATTATTCACAGACACAATCTGGTCTGTTTTTGTTTCCTCAGCGGGAAGGGACAAGCCTTTTCTGGACAGCGCGTAATAAGCAAGAGGAATCAGCAGCGGTGAAACGATGAAAGTCAAAACTGAAGCACTGATAAAAAGCTGATAGACATATTCAGAAATAATATTGTTTTTGAAGCCCTGCAATGCCAGCACGAAAGAAAATTCGCCGATCTGCGACAAAAGGACACCACTCAACATCGAGGTACGAAAAGGATATTTTAGAAATTTTACCAGGCCAAAAACTATTGCCGCCTTGATCAGAATAATAATGAACGAAATGGTAAGGATATAACCGTAGTTTTGCCGGGCAAAGTTAAGGTCTAAGATCATGCCGAAAGAGACAAAAAAGATCGATAAAAATATATCTCTGAACGGATTTATATCGCTGATAATCTGATGCGTGAAATCCGTGTCGGAGATGGCCAGCCCGGCCAGAAAAGCGCCGATAGCCAGTGATAACCCCAAAGCATTGGTGAGCCAGGCGATACCCAGCGTAATAACAATGGAGGTGATGACAAAAACATCGCGCATACGCGTGTTTACCAGGCGCTCCAGAATAAAGGGGATTATGTAGCGGGCTGCCGCGAGGATCGCCACAATAATCAATATTGATTTGATAAGCTTCCAGGTGATCGCCCAGGTGGTGGGTCCGCTATCACCCGTCAAGAAAGGGATCAACAACATCATCGGCACGACCATGATATCCTGAAACAGAATAATGCCGATAGAAATTCTCCCCTGCGGCGATTCTTCATCGCCGCGGTCTTTAAGCATCTTTAAAACCAGTGCTGAAGAGCTATGTGATAGAAGAAAACCAATGAATATTGCCTGGCTTATGCTCAATTGCAGTACAAGTCCGATGAAAAAACCTGCCAGAAAGGTAAAAAATACCTGCAGGCCGCCGGTCAACAGAAATTCCGATAAATGCTTGAGAAAGCGCGACAAGGAAATTTCGATACCGATGGTGAACAATAAGAAAGCGACACCAATTTCCGCCATCAGCCGAATTCCGGCTGTGTCCGTGATAAGTTTCAAACCGTAAGGGCCGATGATAATGCCGGTGATTAAGAAACCGATAATCGAAGGGAATTTTAATTTATTGAAAATATAAATAACGGGTATGGAAAATCCGAGAATGATTAACAGTTTATGAAAAAATATCAATCCGTCCATGAAGCGCCCTGTTGTTATTTTAAGTTTGTAAGTTAAGATGGGCGGAGGCCTTCCGCCCATCTTAAGGATATTACATTTCCCCTTTCTTTCTGTTTACCATTGATGAGAAAATTTTCCAAGAAAACATCTTCATTATTATTTGTGCAGCTAAAAAGCGAAGCTGGCTGTAAAGCCGCCGTAAAGAAACGAACTTTTCCTGTCAAAAGGAAGAGCGGTGCCTTGTAAACCCCGCCCTTTCATTTCATACCTGGCGTCATCACACAACGGAAACACATAGGTCGCCATAGGAGTGATGGTCAGATTTTTGGTCAAGGTCAAGGGCAACGCGACGGAAACAGTCGCGTCGTGAAAATTATTGTACTTATCGGTTGTCGGAAGCGCGTTTGCGTCAAATTCAGGATATGTTGCTGCTTCGTCACTCTTTAAATAGCTTGCCGTTGCCGCAAGTTTTAAACCGATCATCTCGGTGAATTGGAAGACATGAGAAACACCAAACAAAGCATACCATTGATGATAGTGATCAATTTCTTTGTAAATGGTCAGAGTTGGAGCCAGTATCGTATCCAAACCTAGGCTGACAAACACTTCCTGGGAATCAAGCGGATCAGTGCCTCCGGCATAAGGCGCGGCCAGAGCATAATAAATGTAACCCGCACCCGCCCGTAATTTTCCCAATGCTATTGAATAAGACAAGGTAATGTCTGTTTCCGTAAAATTGGCCGAATATTCGCTATCACCTGCACTATAGGGGTTGGTATCCAGATTCCCCCAGATATTGGCGGAAAACCCTTTGTAACTTATTGTGGCTGACGGTTGAATAACGGCACTGTGACGGCTCAGTTCCTGTCCGCGCGAGATGTAGGCGCTCAAAACACTCACCGCCGCTTCGCCCGTGACCTTATCCTCCAGTGCCTGTTTTGCGTCTTGGGCAAAACAAACCGGGGGAGAAATCATCACCATTACCGCGAAAACAGCTATAAAAAACTTCTTATGAACGAAAAAAATCATAAATCATCCTCCTTAATTTATTTGAGACGTAACTAGAACAAAAGACGTGCCGAATTTAACCAACACAGATAAATAACTTATAACTTATTAAAATAATTCATTTCTCTAAGATGGCTTCCATGCTTTGATTGATAAAACAGAGGCTACAAATTTGTTAAATTCCTGATTTAACGGACATTAATGATGATTTTTATTGACAAATTAGCCAGGAAAAATTAATATACAGAAAAATTAGATATTTATTAATGAGACTTAACTTTTGCAAGCTGAAGCGAAGCAAAAATTATTAGTCGAATTTATCCCGCGGGAATGGCGCTATGAACACGATTATCATGATATACATAATTATTAGCATCATCATAATTAGCTTCCCCATAAGAGGCCTGGTCGTGGAATAGTTGTAATTTACAATCAAACAAAATAGAAATCCGCTGCCAGGGAAACCAGACAGCGGATTTTTTGTGAGATCCCAATTTCAGAAGCGTAGTGCACTGAAATTGGCTAATCGAACAATCCCGCAAAGCGGTGGTTTTGAAAGAGAGGAAAAATGACAAAAAATCAAATTCTAATTTATGATACGACTTTAAGAGACGGAACTCAGGGCGAACAAACAAATTTTTCCGCGGAGGAAAAATTACGCATTGCCAAGCGCCTTGATGAGGCTCACTTTCATTATATTGAAGGGGGCTGGCCGGGTTCTAATCCCAAGGATATGCGTTTTTTTGAAATGGCCAAAGTCGTTAAATTTAAAAATTCGCGCCTGACGGCATTCGGCTCTACCCGCCGCCCGCATACCAAGCCCCAGGCATGTCCTAATTTGAAGGCTCTGGTCAAAGCCGGCACTCCCGCTTGCGCGCTCGTCGGAAAATCATGGGATTTGCATGTGACGGAAATTCTGAAAACCGACCTTGATGAAAATTTAGCCATGATTACCGACTCTATCGAATATCTCAAATCGATGGGCAAAGAAGTGCTTTTTGACGCGGAACATTTTTTTGACGGCTATAAAAATAATCCCCGCTACACGACTAAAGTGGTGAAAACGGCGCTGGCTGCAGGCGCGGATGTAATTGTTCTTTGCGATACGAACGGCGGTTCCATGCCTCATGAAATCAGTGCTATCGTACAAAAAATTGCGTCCTCGTTCCCTTTGAATATTGCCGGCATCCATACGCATAATGACTGTGGCATGGCTGTGGCTAATTCCATCGCCGCGGTGCAGGAGGGAGTGAAGATGGTTCAGGGCACGATCAATGGTTACGGAGAAAGATGCGGCAACGCCGACTTGATTTCCGTTGTTGCCAATTTACAACTTAAAATGGGCAAACAATGTTTGCCGCTGGAATCCATTCGGCAGTTAACCAATCTCTCTCATTATGTGAGCGATGTTGCCAACGCCCCTCCGCTGAATGCGCGGCCATTTGTGGGGCGCAGCGCCTTCGCGCATAAAGGCGGAGTGCACGTCAGCGCTGTGGTCAAAAACTCCATGGCCTACGAACATATTGAGCCGGAACTTGTCGGTAACCACCGCCGTGTGCTGGTTTCCGATTTGGCGGGGAAAAGCAATGTTGAGTACAAAGCAAAAGAACTGGGCATCAATCTGGCTAAAAATGACGCGATGAGTAAGAAAATCGTGCATGAAGTAAAACTGATGGAAGATCGCGGTTTTCAGTTTGATTCTGCCGACGGCTCGCTTTCCGTGTTGATTAAAAAAGCCATCGGTGAGTTTGTCGAGCCTTTTACGCTGGAAAGCTTTAATGTCGTCACTTCACGCTCGGAAAATACACCCTGTCTTTCTCAGGCGACAATTAAAATCTCGGTAGATGGAGAAGAAGAGCTTACCGCCGCGGAAGGAAACGGACCGGTAAACGCGTTAGATCACGCTTTGCGCAAAGCGTTGACAAAGTTTTATCCGCAAATCGGGGAAATGCATCTGGTTGATTTTAAGGTGCGCACGCTGGAAGGATCGGAGGGCACGGCCGCTTCCGTCCGCGTGCTTCTGGATTCTACGGACGGAGAAGACGTCTGGAGTACTATCGGTGTTTCTGAAAATATCATCGAGGCCAGCTGGCAGGCATTGGTCGATAGTATCGAATACAAACTGAGCAAGGACAAAATGAACGGCAAATAAGCATCGTGATGATTTTTCTCAATTATTTTGGGAAGTTTTGATTGCCAATGCGCTGAATTCTTGATATACAAAATTTCAAATGACGGCAAATAGTCGGGAATTTAGCCATGTTGTCCATTAATAACCAGAATCCGCAGCCGCGACTTATTAAAAGAGCTGTGGAGGTATTGCGTGAAGGCGGGATAATAATTTATCCTACCGACACCGTTTACGGTTTAGGCTGTGATTTGTCCAACAAAAAGGGAATTGAAAGAATTTACGAACTGAAAAGAAGAAACAAAAAGAAGCCTTTGAGCTTCGTCTGCTCGGATCTGAAACACATCAGCCAATACGCCAAAGTCACCGACTATGCCTACAAAACTATGAAACGTCTTTTGCCGGGAGCTTATACTTTTATTCTGGAAGCTTCGCGGCTGGTGCCGAAAATCATTTTGCCGAAAAGATCGACCACAGGAATAAGAGTGCCGGATAATCAGATTTGCCTGGCGCTGGTGAGAGAATCGGGTCAGCCGATAATCAGTACCAGCGTAAAAACAGCGGATGGCGAAGATTTAGGCGATCCTCATGCGATCAAGGAATATTTTGATCGGGTGGTTGATTTAATTATTGATGGTGGTAATATCATACCCGAACCTTCGAGTGTTATCAGTCTTGTTGATGACAATATCGAAATTATTAGAATTGGAAAAGGCGATATCAATGCCTTTCTTTAAAATAAAAAAGGCCGCACGCTGCTTTATTGGTAAATAGGCTTAGGGAAGCCTAAGCCCGCTCCAAAACGCGCAAAAGCCGCCGCCGGCCGAAAAGGACATTTATGAAACATACGATGCTTGTGAACGCCGTGCATAAAGAACAAATGCGCATGGCTACCGTTAATGAAAAGGGCAAGCTCATTGAATTCAACATTCAGATGTCGGTCCGGGAGCCGATTACCGGCAATATTTACATAGGCAAAGTGCTGAAAGTTGAGCGCGGCCTGCAGGCGGCCTTTGTCGATTATGGCGGCAACAAGGACGGCTTCCTTCCCCTGAAAGATACAAGCCCGGAATATTTTACCCCGCCGGAAAACGGCCAAGCCGGCGGAAAACCGGTGCTCAAAGCAGGTAAGGAAATCATTGTGCAAGCCGTAAGAGAAGCCAGCGGCAATAAAGGAGCTCTTTTAACTTCCTATATTTCTCTTCCCGGCAGATATTTGGTTTTGCTTCCCAACAAACCCGGTGGCGGCATATCCCGCAAGATTGAAAGCGAAGAAGACAGAAATAAAATCAAAAACCTCATGGAACAAATTAAAATTCCCGACGATATGGGTTTTATCGTGAGAACAGCGGGAATCAACCGCACCAAGCAGGAAATTCAGCGTGATTACCAGCTTCAGATACGCCTCTGGAAAGAAATTTACAAGAAAGCGTCAAGCAGCAGCGCGCCCCTTCTTATTTATCAGGAAACAGACTTTGGCGTGCGCAGTTTGCGCGATTATTTAACACCGGAAATTGATGAAATTCTTGTTGACGACTACGACACTTTCCGCAAGATGCGCGCTTATTTAAAAGCTGTGACACCGCGTCAAGTAAGAATTATGAAGCAGTATAAAGAAAAAGTTCCTATTTTTGAAAAATTTCACTTGGAAGAACAAATACGCGTTATCTATCAGGAGCGTGTAGACCTGAAATCCGGGGGCTACATAATTATCAACCCGACGGAAGCGATGATTACGATTGATGTCAACTCCGGCCGTGCCTCCGGCAAAAGGAACATTGAAGAGACCGCGTTTAAAACAAATATTGAGGCCTGTGAGGAAATTGCCCGGCAACTGCGTCTGAGAGATTTGGGTGGTTTAATTGTCATTGATTTTATCGATATGGCCGATAAAAAACACGTTGCGGAGGTGGAAAAATCGTTCAAAAAAGCGCTGAGCATTGATCGGGCAAGAATTCAACTCGCGCGCATTTCTAAGTTCGGAATGCTTGAATTATCGCGTCAGAAGAAACAGTCCACTATTCAGGAAATAAGCTACACAACCTGTCCTTTCTGCAAAGGCAGCGGCCTGCGGCCATCTTTGGAGTATGCCGCGCTGGGGGCATTTCGCAAGATTGAATCGGAAGCAGTAAAAGGAATTTATTCCGAATTGAGAATAATTTTGCCGCATGAAATCGCCGGCTACATTCTCAATCATAAAAGAAGCAAGCTTTTAAATCTGGAATCAACGTTCGGACTAACTTTACATATTTCAGGCAGCACGGAAATGCCCTGGGATAAACTGGATATACAACACACCATCAAAGAACAAACGCAGGAAAAACCCGATGGGCAAGAGGAGGAGACTTCCCTTAAAGCAAGTGAAATAACAGGGGCCGCCGATGAAAAAAAAGAACCGGCGAAAAAGAAATCCCGTCGCAGACCCCGTCATAAGAAAAGAAAACCGGCAGGAACAAGAGAGGCTGATTCTTTGCCCGCAATTTCGCCTCATGCAGCCGTTGACGAAAACTTATCTGTGCTGCAGGCGCCACCGGAAAAATTAGTCCCTCTTATCATCACACCGGCCGAATCAAAAGAGACTACAGACAGTCCAGAAGCAAACACACCGGCATTAACTGTGGTGGAAAAAGAAAAAAGCGATGAAAATATCTAATGGCTTGGATCGAAGTATTTACTGCTAGCGAAACGCTAACAATTCTTTTTTAAAGAGATAAACGATAACAGACAACCAGGTCATTTCATTGTCGATTATTTGCCCGCGGCCAGTTCTTTAGACCTTGCCGTTGCCGTTTCGACAGCACAAATGAAAGTGTCCCGGATTTTTCCTTCTTCCAGAATTTTCAAACCGGCTGCGGTTGTGCCTCCCGGTGATGTCACCATCTCTCTGAGTTCGGCCGGCTGCTTATCGCTTTGCAGGCAGAGACGTGCAGCTCCCAGCATCGTTTGCGCGGAGAGTTTCGCCGCTAGTTCACGCGGCAACCCCAGTTTGATTCCGGCCTCGATAAGCGCTTCGATAATCAGAAAAAAATAAGCCGGCCCGCTGCCGGAGAGTCCGGTAACTGCATCCATAAGTTTTTCCTCAACCTCGAAGCTTATTCCCACGGCATCCAGAATGGTGCGCGTTAATTTAACATCGGCACCTGTGGCGCAAATTCCTTTTGCTACTGCCGCCGCGCCTTCTCCAACCAGCGCGGGTGTATTCGGCATCACCCTTAATACACGAGCTCTTTCGGGTAGGGCCGCTTCAATAAAAGTCGTCGGAATTCCGGCGGCAATGGAAATTACGACTTTGGAGTTATCTATAGCCGAAGCAAATTCTTTTAATGTCGCCGTCATATTTTGCGGTTTGACCGCGAGGATAATTATATCGGCATTCTTAGCCGTTTTTTTGTTGTCGGTGGAAACTTTAAACCTCATTTCCGAACGGATAAAATCCAAGCGGGCATTATCAATGTCGGTAACGGTAATATCTCGTTTGGGAAAAAGTTTTCGCTCAAATATGCCTTGAGCTATTATGCTCCCCATTTTTCCACCGCCGATGACGGCAATTTTTTTCCCCTTAAACATTTCCGCATCCTCCTTTATTTTATTATTAATGCAATTTTTCCTCTGATGCTGTCAATATAAATTGTTTTCGTTTGGCACATTATTAAATTGCCTAATTTTTGGATTTCGTGATAGGCGTTTCTATCAGGGGTAACTTTTATTGTGTTGAAATATTATAATATCGAATCCACAAAAATAGCCTGCTGGATCAATAATTCTGATTTCGATAAACATCAACAAAGCTTGATTTTCATTCACGGTTCCGGCAGTGACCATAGCCTTTGGTCACATCAGTACGCCAAATTGCACAAACATTATAATATAGTTGCTGTTGATCTTCCCGGTCACGGCCGCTCTCAAGGCAGTGGTGAGACCGATGTCAGAGCCTACTGTGTGTGGATAAGCAAACTGCTGGATGTTTTGCATCTAAAGAATTCTATTGTGATTGGTCATTCCCTGGGCGCGGCTATAACTCTGCAATTCGCCTTGAATTATCCGCAGGACATAAAAGGCATTGTTGTTGTTGGCGGCGGCTTAAAAATGCCGGTTAATCCTTCCCTTTTGGAATTATTGAAAGTAAATCCAGAACAGGCTATCGAATTAATTTGCAAGTTTTCACTAGCCAGGGAAAATCGACCTAAATTTTTTGATGCGTTGAAAAAGAGCCTTTCCGGAGCAAATATAAATATTTTATATGGAGATCTTACGGCTTGCAATAAATTAGATTTAACCGGAGAGATAGAAAAAATAGCTGTACCTGCGCTGGTTATCTGCGGGGTGGAAGATAAAATGACGCCGGCGGATTTTTCCCGTCAAATTGCGGAAAATATAGATGGGGCAAAACTCTGCCTGATAGAAGATGCCGGTCACATGGTGATGATGGAAAGGCCAAAAGAATTTAATGATGCCTTAAATGCGTTTGCTTCGTCCATTGCGCCGCGCCGTTAAGTGGGAATTTGCGAGGTTTTTATGTTTGTTTTAAATAATTTTCTGGTTGCGTTAGCCAGAGTAATTGATATCATTTTAACTATTTACATGTGGATGATAATCTTTCGCGCTGTGATATCATGGGTAAATGCTGACCCGTATAATAAAATTGTAATATTTTTGTATAGAGCTACGGAGCCGGTGCTTCGTCCGGTGCGCCGTATAATGCCTTTGCGTAATGTTGGAATTGATTTTTCCCCCGTTATTGTCCTTTTAGTAATTCTCTTTTTGCAATATTTTTTGGTGGAAACGATAATTCAGTTAGCCCGTAATTTATAATACCTGTAAGAAAGGTTCTTTTTTGGCAACATGTTTCACGTGAAAGAATCAAAAAAAGGATTAACTTTTGAGATTCAAGTTACGCCCGGTGCTTCCCGCGCCCAAATAGACGGTTTTCAGGACGGTGTGCTTAAACTCAAAGTCACTGTGCCGCCGGTAGAGGGCGCGGCTAATATTGCCTGCATCAAACTGTTAAGTGAAGCGCTTAAGCTGAGAAAGAGCCAGGTGAAAATTTTGGCCGGCAGTAAATCACGAAGAAAAATTGTTCTGGTGAAAGATGTGACCAGAAAAGACCTGGAAATGAGGTTAAATAACATTTGCTGGCCTGGCTTTATTTAATAATGGTCAGCACCCTATCCGATTTACAATATGAAACCGCCGGTCATAAATTAAAGTTGCTCATAATTTCATGGACGCGAAACTGTCAAAAAATAATAAAAAAGCATTGACAAACCATGGAAGCTTTATTAAGGATTTAAAATACACTAAAAGAAAGGGAGGGTTTATTAAATGAAAGGTTTTAGAAAAGGCTTTTTTGTATCGGCAATAATCTTCTGCTTCGCGGTGTTTTCTTTTACAACTGCTTTTGGGCAGGAGATTAAGATCGGCGTTATCGGCCCCATGAAGTTTGTGCAAGGCATCGGTCACTGGAACGGTGCGGTGATGGCCGCCGATGAGATTAACGCCAAGGGAGGCGTTAAAGTTGGCAACAAAATGATGAAAATCAAGCTTATTCAAGCTGATTCCAACGAGTTTATCAACGTAACGGACGCAACCAACGCGATGGAACGCCTCATTACAAGAGATAAAGTTGATTTTGTCGTGGGCGGTTTCCGGACGGAAGCTGTTCTGGCCATGCAGGACATTGCCATGGATAGAAGGGTAATTTTCATCGGCTGCGGTGCGGCGCATGAAGAGCTCTGCACGAGAGTGGCCAAATACTACGATCAATACAAGTATTTTTTCCGTATGACACCTTTCAATTCCGGCTTCCTGGTAAAAGCGGCATTTTCGCATGTGGCTGCCGCTGCCGCGGAAATTAAAGCGCAATTAGGTATAGACAAGATTAAAGTCGCTTTTGTTGCGGAAAAGGCCCAGTGGGCGGATCCGATGGTCCCGGCGGTTCAGGCTGTTCTCCCCAAAATGGGGATGGAATTGGTCGGCGTTTGGAGACCCTCTCCGGTGGCGACAGATACTTCCGCCGAACTTTCGGCTATTCAGCGCTCCGGTGCCCATATTATTTTCGAGATCTTTTCCTCCTCGGTAGGCATTCCCTTCGCGAGGCAGGCGGGCGAGCTGAAAATTCCCGCGATTCAGGTCGGCATCAATGTGGAAGCCCAGAAGGAAGATTTCTGGAAAGCTACACGCGGCATGGGCAACTATGTCATCACCTCCAACACCTTTGCCCGCGGTCTTGAACAAAATGAAAACACCGTGGCTTTTGTTGAGGGCTATATAAAAAGATTCGGCGAGGTGCCGACTTATACCACCGGTACTTACGATGCTATTAGATTTGCGCTCGTAGATACTATTGAAATGATCGGGACTCTCAATACTGACAAGATAGCGGAAGCTTTGGAAAACCGTGTTTACAAGTCTACCACCAGTACGATTAAATACATGAAGGATAACCTGGGCAGACCTCTCCATGACATACAGTGGGGACCGGGATATTCGACGGGCATTGCTACGCAGTGGCAGGACGGCAAGGCAGTTGGTGTATGGCCCAATCATTGGAAGCCGGCTCCCGGTGTCGATGTGACCTATAAAGGCGTGCAGCCTATTAAGTTACCGCCCTGGATGATCAGCTATTATAAGAAGGAAGCTCCTAAAGCTAAAGCAGCTCCTAAAAAGAAATAATGTAGCCTATCATGGTAATGCCCGCCCCTTTACAAGGGGCGGGCATTTTTCGTTAAGCAATTTTATAATGCCATCCGAAACAGGAAAGTGGCACACACAAAGTTTGCGAAAACATACCTAAATCTACGCACAAAAAACTATTCGAATCGTAGTTGATGTCCATGATGAAAAATGCCGGTAAATAATGCTTAAAACGGTATTTTACCTTTTCGCTAAAAGAATTTTGAAAAAAAATAAAAAACTATTGACAAACTTTTAAAGCTCCATTAAAAGAACCCGCGAATGGTCAAAAAGAAAGAAAAAAATTTACAACGAATAAACAGTTTTAAAAAGTATTTTTGCATCGGTACCTAAGAAAAAATAAGTGATTAACATAGAAATCGTTCACTCTTTTTCGAGATAAGGAGCGAGCGGTTTACATGTTCACTAAGAAATGGAGAGGTAATCATAATGTCTCTCGTTATAGACATAATTATCAGCGGTCTGATTAGTGGAAGTATATTCGCCCTTCTCGCTATCGGTTTTTCCCTTATTTTCGGTGTAGCGCGCATCGTCAACATCAGCCACACCGCTTTCTTTATGGTGGCTGCCTACTGTATCTATGCCGCCACCAACTATTTAGGATTGAATCCCTTTGCGGCAATGATCATAGCCATCGTTTTGGTTACCCTGTTAGGGATGATTTGTTATAAACTATTCATCAACGCCATTCGGGAACATGAAGGTGCAGTACTGATAGCAACCATCGCTTTAGGCATGATTTTTCAGGAGATTATGACCCTAATCTTCGGCAGCTCATTTATAAGTGTGCCTGCTCTTATTGAGGGTTATTTTGTCCTTCTGGGCGTGAAAGTTTTTTATCAGCAGCTTTTGACTTTTGGAGCTGCTATGTTCGTTTTAGCTATATTGATGCTATTTTTATTCAAGACCAAACTGGGTTTGGCTATTCGTTCGACTGCTCAAGACAGAGAGGTGGCTAACCTCATGGGTATAAACGAAGCTTGGCTGGCCATGGTTACTATGGGCATATCGGTTGGTTTAGCCGCTTTTACGGGCGCCATCGTGGTTCCCCTTACCATACTCGAGCCGAACATGTGGCTGCCCCCAATGATCATGATGATGGCCGTTGTGGTACTGGGCGGCTTGGGCTCTCTCAAGGGCAGCTTTGTAGGGGCATACATACTGGGCTTTGCGGAAGCGCTGGTGGTTTTTCTCGCTCCCATGGGCTCTTTTCTGAAGGGTCCAGTTGCCCTTTCCATTATGATTTTAGTTTTGCTCATCCGGCCGGAAGGTCTTTTTGGCGTGTATTTTGAAGAAGAAAGGTAGAAATATTTCATGAAACTCATTTTATTTTACCTGAGAAAATTGATTACGATAATAAAAAACGAAGTTCTTACTCTTCCATCACGTGTTGCCGTTGTGCTCTTCTTTTTCTTTATATTGTTGTTGCCTTTGTTTACCGATGATACCTACATTCTGCGCGTCTTCACTCTGGCCAGTATCTTTGCTATCTTTGCGGCAAGTTGGGATTTACTCTCCGGCTATACCGGGCAAATGAATTTTGGGCATGCCCTTTTCTTCGGCGTGGGAGCTTACAGCGCGGCTTTATTTAATGTGCATGCGCATATTCCGCCATGGGCAAGTATCCCCCTGGGCGCATTGGTTGCTGTTGGGGCAGGTCTGATAGTAGGAATACCAAGTCTCAGACTAAAAGGCACTTATCTGGCGCTGACCACGCTTGCCTTCCCCATCATTTTGCTGCAGGGTGTGGTTTTTGCTTTTCCCGATTTCACCGGGGGAGAGCTGGGCATTTCCGGGATAGCTAAGCTGTCTCCGACTCGTTTTGGCGATTACTACATTGTGTCTGTGCTGATGCTTGGCCTGTGTATGATAATGTGGAAAATAACCGACTCCGATACAGGTATTATTTTTCATGCCATCCGCGAGGACGAAATAGCCGTTCGGGCGTCCGGCGTTAACACCACACGCTACAAACTTTTAGCCTTTTCCCTTAGCGGTTTTTTTGCCGGCGTCGCCGGTGGGCTTTACGCGCATTTTATGAGGATAGCGGGACCTTCGACTTTGGACGTTTCCTTATCCTTTCAAGCGGTCATCTGGACTATCTTCGGTGGGGTTGTCACCATTTACGGACCGGTTGCAGCGGTATTTCTTCTTTATCCGCTGTTGGAGTTCATGCATTTTGCGCAAGAATACCGGATGCTGATGTTTGCAGTTATCGTGCTAATCAGTCTTCTGTATATGCCGGACGGACTTTTTAAATGGTTGCGGGAGAAGATAGAAAAAGAATGTCCCCGGTGCAAAGTCAGGAATATCGCCATGCGTAGTACGTGCCGCATCTGTACGGCGCCATTGGATTAGGATAAAAGATAGAATTGTCTCTTAAAATAAGGACGTTGCCTATAATATTCCGGATTAGTCATGATTTTTATCCGGTATCAAAAAATATGCCTCTTTAAAAAGAGGAAGAAAAAATGTGAGGATAAGTAAATGAATGCAAAAGAAACCTACATGTCAAAACCATGGGTAAAGCATTATTCCGAGGGCGTATCTGACAAAGTGGACGTGCCCAATATATCCGTCCCCGGTCTTTTTGATCAGGCGGTGGAAAAATTCGGTAAAAACGCCGCATTAATTTTTTACGGAAATGAAATCAGCTATAAAAAATTAAAAGAGCATATTGACCGTTTTGCGACCGCTCTGGCCGATTTAGGCGTCAAGAGGGGAGACACGGTAGCTCTTTATTTGTTGAATTGTCCGCAGTATGTTATTGCTTACTTTGCGACTTTGCGACTTGGCGCAAAAGTTACTCCGATTAGTCCTGTCTATACCAGCCATGAAATAAAGCATCAAATTGAGGACAGCGATGCAACTGTCATGATCTGTCAGGACATCTTGTATGATAATGTAAAGAGAGCCGGTGTGACCCTGAAGCATATTATTCTTACCAGCGTTCTCGAATATTTGCCTAAACTCAAAAAGCTTTTAGGCAAGGGATTGTTGGGGAAAGACTATGCGGATTTGCAGGTTCCCACCCCCGAGGAAATTGCGCAGGCGGGCATGCTGGATTTCCAGGAACTCATGAAAAAGTATCCACCTAACCCCCCGCAGATCAAGATCGACCCGAAAAAAGATATCGCTGCGCTTCCTTATACAGGAGGCACCACAGGGCTTCCCAAGGCGGCTGTTCTCACCCATTACAACATGGTTGCCCTAACGACACAGGCCCATGCCTTTTGGACCATTCTTGAAGACGGCAAGGAAGTTCTTATGGCGTTTTTGCCCTTTTTCCATATCTATGGTCAAGCCGTGGTGATGCTCAACGGTCTGTGCCATGGCAATACCCTGGTTCTTTTAACTACGCCGGATGTAGAAGAGATTCTATCGGACATGGAAAGATATCATGCCACCAGCTTTAATGGCGTACCAACGTTGTTTGAATATCTGAAAGAATATGAAAAGACGGACAGGGTGAACTGGAAGAAAATAAAGCTGATTGGCTGCGGTGCCGATACCCTTCATGACTCGACCGTAGAAGCATGGGAGAAAAGAACCGGATCCATAATTCACGAAGGTTTTGGCATGACGGAGACCACCGGCTTTAGCCATGGCAGCCCATATCTCCATAACAAAAAAGGATCTTTCGGTGTGCCCATACCCGGTATGAAGGCCGCCATTATAGAAGCCGAAGGTATGACTTTTGTGCCGGTCGGTGAAGTGGGAGAAATGATTCTCAGTGGGCCGAATATTATGCAGGGTTATTGGAAACGGGAGAAGGAATCCAAAGATTCATTGATCGATATCGACGGCGAGAAATGGCTGAGAACCGGAGATATCGTCAGGATGGATGAAGATGGTTACTTTAGCTTTTTTGATCGAAAAAGAGATCTAATTAAATTCAAAGGATATTCGGTTTTCGCCCGACACGTTGAAGAAGTGTTATGCCAGCATCCTCAAATCAAGACCGCAGGCGTGGTGGGAGTGCCGGACCC
>Ga0154766_128_pt8 | contig 16486 bp, 19 predicted proteins | sample Rifle2008BG16ft_FD_105774 | JGI IMG/M metagenome (GOLD analysis project Ga0154766, IMG submission 105774) | Deltaproteobacteria bacterium RBG_16_44_11
AGGATAGAATGCGGCTTAATTCTTTCAGCCAAAACGCCATCGCTCACAAACAAAAGCTTGCGTCTTTTCGCCGGGTGGAATTTAGCCTGGAAGCTTTAGGTGGCCGGATTCTTCTGGGCCGGGAATACCCCCGCTATCCCTACATTCCTGCCGAATCATCCCAGCGCGACTTGCGTTGTTACGAAGCTTATAATATTCAAGTTCAGGGCCTGGCCAAACGCCTTAAAGCTTCGGGTATTAACAATCTGGTTATCGGAATTTCCGGCGGCCTTGATTCCACCCACGCCCTGATTGTCGCGGCCAAAACCATGGATCTTTTGGGTTTGCCGCGCGCGAACGTCAAAGCTTACACCATGCCCGGTTTTGCCACTACTTCCAAAACCTACCAAAACGCACTTAAACTAATGAAAGCGCTGGGCGTAGAAGCAAATGAAATCGATATCAAGCCCGCCTGCTTACAGATGCTCAAAGATATCAAACATCCTTTTGCACGCGGGAAAAAAGTTTACGACATTACCTTCGAAAATGTCCAAGCCGGCCAACGCACGGCTCACCTTTTCCGTTTAGCGAACATGAGAGGGGCGCTTGTTGTGGGCACGGGAGACCTAAGCGAATTGGCTTTAGGCTGGAGCACTTACGGCATCGGCGATCATATGTCGCATTACAATGTCAATGCCAGCGTTCCCAAAACACTTATCCAACATTTAATTCACTGGGTCGCGCATACCAATCAATTTTCGCCGGGAGTTTCCAAAATTCTTCTTGATATACTGGAAACAGAAATTTCGCCCGAACTTATACCCGGAAAAATCAGTAACCGGCCGCACCAAAAAACTGAAGATACTGTCGGCCCATATGAATTGCAGGATTTTAATAACTTCTATATTACGCGTTTCGGCTATTTACCCACAAAAGTGGCATTTCTAGCTTACTGCTCCTGGAGAGATAAAACAAAAGGGATTTGGCCGAATATCCCGCCAAAAAAGAGAAAAGCTTATTCCCTAAAAGAAATAAAAAAATGGCTCTACGTTTACTTATACAGATTTTTTAAAACCTCTCAATATAAACGCTCCTGCGTTCCCAACGGACCGAAGGTCGGCTCCGGCGGCTCTCTCTCGCCGCGCGGCGACTGGCGCGCCCCCAGTGACAGTGAAGCCTCCGTGTGGCTCGCCAACTGGAAAAAAATTCCGGCAAGTGATGACGGGAAATGAAACCATCTTACACGGATTTCGATGCCACGGAATTATTCTGCCCCAAGTGCAAAAAAGCTATGCCCGTAAGAAAAAGGCTTTTATTGATTCTTCCGCAGGGAGATAAATACGATTATAATTGTGCTTTTTGCGGAACTTCCGTGGGCAATAAACTGGTCAAAGAAAACGGTAATTTAAATGTAATTTTAAATTGAAAAATATATGATCATTTGTTTTTCTGCAATGCTTTTTTAAGCTTCTGAGCCATTAAACCGGAGCCGCCGCCTGCCGGAACATCTTTATAAACTACACTGAATTCCCTTACGGATGCTTCACCTCCCAAATAATCCGCCAATACTCCACGGCTATGGACATCTTCATGGCAATACACGCAAAGATTTTCCCAGTTGCTGCCGTCAGCGGGATTATTGAGGTGATTGCCGTCTTTATGGTGCACGGTTAAAAGATGCCGTTTGGATTCATTAAATTCTCGTCCGCAGCGGGCGCAAACAAGACCGTGAATAGCCAATGATTTTTCACGATAGTCTTCGCCGGCCGGAGTTCTTTGATTTTTTTTGATATCGCGCACGAAATCCTGCGCTGATTTAATATCCTTTCCGGCAGGAATCATTTTTTTTTGAGCTTTTACACGGCCCCATTTGCTGGAAAAAGTTACCTTTGCCATTTTTTACTTCTTCTTCAAGCAGATTCATTTTTTGCTTAGAAATACGTTCATAAAAACGCGTATCCCTTTTATAATAGCCAGCGCATTCTTAATCAGCGGGAAAAATGACCCTTTCATAATTTGCGGAGCAAGGTTCCGTAGATCACCGAAAATGTAACTCGTCGTCGAATAAAATCTATCCACAAAATTGGAGAGTGTTTGAATTTCCCTGTTCACAGTGGCTGTAGTATTATTGATGTTTGTGGTAATATCCTCCAAATTCTTCAATATACTGGGTAAACTTTTATTGAGAGTTTCCAGTGTGGCCGTAGCGTTCTTCATGGTGCGCCATACTTGCCAAAGAATAGGGATACAAATAATGACCAATACAGAAAAGGCAATGCAGAAAATTAACAAATAAATATTCGGATTCATGAATTTATCCTCTAATGATTAAACACGTTTCTTTTTCTGTTTCTCGCGATAGGCCGCAACCCCCGCATTAATTGCCTTCTTCAATCTTTTCTTTCTGTCTTGAACGGTTTTGCTGCTTGAATGGGCAAATTTGCTGATTTTTTCTTCTACTTCTGACGCCTTGCCTTTTATTGACGATCTCACGTCCTGAATGCGCTTAAATGTGGCCTCATAATCTTCTTTATTTTTTTCATATTCTTCTTTAGCTCTGGACAGAAGTTCATCTGCTTTGCGGGTAAGCTCTTCACGCGTTTCCCTGCCGCTTTTAGGTGCGTACAAAATACCGATAATGGCTCCGATTAACCCGCCAATAAATAATCCTTTAAAATAACTTCCATTATTTTCCGACATACAACACCTCCATAATTGATTAAACAATTAACTTCTTTCAACATATAAGCAATTTTTTAAATATATATCAAAAATCGAGTAAAAAAATCATCAATATGGAGTTCGATTTTTTTGTTTACTTTTTAATAACCTAACATATTTTTTGAAATTAAACCATCTTGGAATAAAAAAACCGGGCACCCGCTAATAACGGCTGTCCGGTTTTTCTACTTCTTAAATTAAAGTAATTATTTTTTTGCAGGTTCAGGTGCCGGTGTAGCTGCGGGCGCTGGTGCAGCTGCGGGCGCTTCAACTTTGGGGGCATCTGCTGGTTTCGGCTCTTCTTTTTTACAGCCTACTACTGCAAAAGAAGCAACAAAAAGCATACAAATAATAATGGCAAATACTTTTTTCATCAATCTTTCCTCCTTTCAGGTAATTCAAGTTTCGGATTTTTATACCCGTCTTTTGACGGGGAACAATACGCCTATTTTCAGCCTTGTCAAGAAGAAATTTAATAATTTTTTTATGATAAATGAAATCGTCATCGCTTTAAACCAATTATGGCCATATAAATTGTCATTTGTTGCCTGCTTTCTTTTTATGTGCTACTTTCTTCCCAATGCAATGTATTTTCAACCAAAAAAGTTAATGTTTATCGGAATATGCAAATAAAAAAAGACGGAAAAACTATGAAAAATCTCAAGGAATTAACTGATTTGATAAAAAAGCTGCGCGCGTCGGACGGTTGTCCTTGGGATCAAAAACAAACGCAGAAGGATTTGGGCAAATATATTCTGGAAGAAGCTTATGAAGTGTTTGATGCCCTGGAAGAAAAAACCCCTCAGGCTATCAAGGAAGAACTGGGCGATTTGCTTTTTCAGATATTATTTCTGACTGAAATTAATGAAGAGGAAGGTTTGTTCTCTTTGAGCGATGTTGTGGCAGAAATCAGAAAAAAAATGATCCGGCGTCATCCTCATGTATTTGGCGATAAAAAAGTAATCTCGGTGCAGGAAGTTAAAGAAAACTGGCAAAAAATAAAAAAAATGGAACGCAAAAACAATAGCAATCAAAATGATTTATTTGCCCATGTACCGCGAATATTGCCGGCTTTAAAACGGGCGCAAAAAATTACAGCGATAGCGGCAACTTATGGCTTCGACTGGCCGAAAACCAACGATGTTTGGGAAAAAATACAAGAAGAGATCAAGGAGTTTGCTGCCGCCCTAAAAAGCGGCAACAGGGATAAAATTGAAGAAGAGCTGGGTGATATTCTTTTCACACTGGTCAACTTGAGCAGGTTTGTTCGCGTTGACGCGGAAACGGCGCTAATGAAAACAACGAATAAGTTTTTGCGGCGTTTTTCTTATATAGAAAAACAACTTGCCGCACGAGGCAGGTCTCTGGAAGAAACTGATTTAGCCGAGATGGACGAGCTCTGGAAAAAAGCAAAAGAAATGAGGATATAAGTAAAGTGGATTATTTTCTTTGTGTATTGGGTATGGTTTTTATTCTCGAAGGCCTTCCTTACTTTATTTTCCCGGAAAAGCTAAAAACATACCTCACTAAAATATCAACAATGCCTGAATCCACTTTACGCTTTCTGGGCATCTCCGCTATCATCATTGGTTTAATTCTGCTCTACCTGGGACGCAGATAAAGCAATTTCATTGACAGTTGTTAAATATTCTGCTTATTTGCCGCAGCTTTTTTAATTTTCATATAAAAGACATGGAATTAAAGGATTTTTCATATTTTCTGCCGGAAGATCTCATTGCCCAGAAGCCCCGGAGGCAAAGGGACCACTCTCGCCTGCTAGTGCTGGATAGAAATGAAAAAAAAGTCAAAGATTTTCATTTTTTCCAGTTACCCGATTTTTTGCGGCAGGGTGATGTTTTGGTAATTAACGATACCAGAGTCATACCCGCGCGGCTCTTCGGCAAAAAACATACCGGGGCAAATGTGGAAATTTTGCTATTGGTTAAAAAAGAAGGCCATTCCGAATCTCAAAAATGGGAAGTACTATTGAAGCCGGCTAAACGAATGCATATAAACGATATGATTCTTCTGGAAGAAAACTGCCAGGCAAAAATAATCGACAGAATATCAGAAAAAAAATGGCTGATGGAATTTGCCGCTGCGGAAGGGTTTGAAAAATTTATAAATCGTTTTGGACATGCTCCCCTGCCGCCTTATATCAAACGCCAAAAAAATGACGCGCGAAATACCAGGGATATAGAAAGATATCAGACAATTTATGCTAAAAACCCCGGTTCTATTGCCGCTCCGACCGCCGGCCTGCATTTTTCGGCAGATGTCCTGCAAGCACTGCAAGCAAAAGACATTCAAATCGCGCCGATTACTTTACATGTCGGAGGGGGAACTTTTTTACCGATTGAAACACGGGAAGTGGAAAGGCATGTTATGGAACAAGAATTTTACGAAATAAGCGCCGCATCTGCGGAAAAAATAAACAACGCCGGACGAGTGGTCGCCGTGGGTACAACCTCAAGCAGAGCACTGGAAAGCGCTGCCGGCAAAAACAAATGTGTTCAGGCCCAATCCGGTTTTACTGATCTCTTTATCTATCCGGGCTATAAATTTAAAAAGGTGGATATACTTTTAACTAATTTCCATTTACCGCAATCATCTTTATTTTTACTTGCCTGCGCCTTTGCCGGCACAGATTTTATTAAAAGCGCCTACCAACACGCGGTCAAAAACCGTTATTCTTTTTACAGTTATGGCGATTGCATGCTGATTATTTAATAAGTTAGAAATTATTTTTTGCGTTTTTCGGCAAAAAAATAATTTCGTTAACGCACTTATCCCGTTTATCGGGGTTAGGTTATAAAAAGATGAGTTTTGAATTTAACATTATTAAGAAAGATATTGCTACTTCCGCCCGTTTGGGAACAATGATTACCCCTCACGGCATGGTGAACACGCCCGCTTTTATGCCGGTCGGTACGCAAGGAACAGTCAAATCAATGCTCCCCGAAGAAATCAAAAAATGCGGCGCCGAAATAATTCTGGGCAATACTTACCATCTTTATTTGAGACCCGGCCATGAAACGATTAAAAAGCTGGGCGGCCTTCACCGGTTCATGAATTGGGATTATCCGATTCTCACCGACAGCGGTGGTTTTCAAGTTTATAGCCTAGGAACGTTGCGTAAAATCTTACCCGATGGAGTGATGTTTCACTCCCATATTGACGGATCTAAACATTTTTTAACACCGCAAAAAGCCATCGAAGTACAGGAAGCGCTGAATTCCGACATCATGATGTGCCTCGATGATTGCACACCCTACCCGGCCACACTAAAACAAACGAAAGATTCCCTTGCGCTGACCATTAAATGGGCAGAGCTTTGCCGGAACGCAAAGAAAAACGAAAATCAGGCTCTTTTCGGCATAGTTCAAGGAGGCGCATATCTGGATTTGCGAAAATATGCCGTGGAAAAAATGGTTAAACTCGGCTTTGACGGTTACGCCTTAGGCGGATTAAGTGTTGGCGAACCAAAAGAAATGATGTATGAGATCGCCGGAGCAATCGCGCCCGTATTGCCCGCGGATAAGCCGCGCTACCTAATGGGCGTCGGCACTCCGGAAGATATTGTCTTCGGGGTGGCCTGTGGAGCCGATTTGTTTGATTGCGTCATACCGACCCGTTCGGCGCGCCACGGATTATTGTTTACAAATTCAGAAAAGATTGTTATAAAAAATTCCCGCTGGCGGGAAAGTAACGCCCCGATTGACGAGACATGTGATTGCTACACCTGTAAAAATTACTCTCGGGCATATTTAAGGCATCTTTTTGTTGCCGGAGAAATACTGGCTATGATATTGAACACCATTCACAATGTCCGTCACTATATGCGCCTTATGGAGAAAATTAGAGCGGCATTGAATGAAAACCGTTTTGCAGAATTTAAAAATGAATTTTTGATTAATATAAGGAGGATTGTAAATTGACATCAATAGCATACGCAATGGGAGGCAGCCCGGGCGGCACAGCGGCCGGCGGGGATAGTGGTTGGGGGTTCATTATTCCTATGGTGGTAATTTTCGTTATTTTCTATTTGTTGCTCATTCGCCCCCAGCAAAAAAAACAAAAAGAACACAAGGCCCTCTTAGAGAACCTTGCTTACGGCGACACGGTAATGACCACCGGCGGTATTCACGGCAAAATCACCGGGTTAACCGATGCCGTGGTTACTCTGGAGATTGCCGATAAAGTAAGAATCAAAATAGCACGAAGCTACGTCGGAGCAGTCCTGCAAAAGGCGGGAGCGCCTGCGCCAAAGGAATAGCATAGAAAGGGGCATTTCATGATCAAGTCTTTAAAAATCAGGTTGGCAATCACGACAGCTGTGTGTCTCGTTGCTCTGTATTTTCTAGTACCGACTTTCATCACCCAGATTCCTTCTCCCTGGAACAATTATTTCCCCAAGGATAAAATTCATCTGGGGCTGGATTTGCAGGGCGGAATGCACCTGGTTCTGGAAGTTGATGCGGACAAAGCTCTGGAATCCATGATGGAAAGAACAGCCAATGATCTGAAAGAATCATTAATGGACGGTAAAGTTCGTTTCCGGAATGTGGAGAGAGCAAAAGGCGCTACGATTTCTATGGAGTTGACCGAGGCATCGAGCAAGCCTGCTTTGGAGAAAATTCTCAACGAACATTATCCTGATCTGGAAATTGCTTCTTCCGTACCGCATGACAACGGACAGATGGTCAATTTAAAAATCAAAGATAAAAGAGCCATTGACCTCAAAAAGCTGACCGTGGAACACTCTCTGGAAACAATTCGTAACAGAGTCGACCAGTTCGGAATTGCCGAGCCGGAAATTATTCCGGAAGGCGATAATCGGATCATGATTCAATTGCCCGGAATAAAAGACCCGGAAAGAGCAAAAACCCTTATCGGGAAAACAGCCTTGCTGGAATTCAAATTAGTGGATGACGAACATTCTCTGGAAGATGCTCTCCGCGGCAATGTGCCCGAGGGCAGCACAATTGCCTATGGCTTACGAGAAGACAGAACAACCGGGCAAAGAGGTTCCACACCCTATTTACTGAAAAGCAAAACACTGCTCACCGGTGCTTCTCTGGAAACCGCCAAAGTGCAAATTTCCGACCGTTTCGGCGAACCGAATGTTTCCATCAAATTTAATTCCCAGGGAGCGGCGGATTTTGACCGTATTACCACGGAAAATGTTCGCCGGCGCTTGGCTATTGTTTTGGATGGTGTAGTCCATTCGGCGCCCGTCATCCAGGAAAGAATATCCGGCGGTCAGGCGCAAATTACCGGTAACTTCACCATGGATGAAGCCCGTGATTTGGCCATTGTCTTACGTGCCGGCGCGCTACCCGCTCCGGTCAATATTCTGGAAGAAAGAACAGTCGGCCCATCACTGGGCAGTGATTCGATCCATCAGGGCATTCTAGCCACCATTATCGGCTCGCTTTTGGTCATTCTATTCATGATTGTTTATTACCGCCTTTCCGGCGCGGTTGCCGATCTTGCGCTCACCCTCAATATATTACTAATCATGGCGGTTCTTGCGGCCTTCCGGGCAACCCTGACATTGCCGGGCATCGCCGGCATGCTCCTCACGGTCGGCGTCGCGGTTGACGCGAACATTCTGATCTTTGAAAGAATTCGCGAAGAATTACGGACGGGGAAAACCGTCCGACTGGCTCTGGATACAGGCTATAACAGGGCTTTTATTACCATCATTGATACACATATTACGGGTATTGTCGCTGCTATTGTTCTGATCTTTTTCGGGACAGGCCCGATTAAGGGATTCGCGGTAACAACAATCATTGGCCTTCTGGCCAGTCTTTTTACCGCTGTTTTTGTCACCAAGGTAATTTTCGATTATGTTACCTTAAACTTTAAAATTAAAAAAATGAGCATTTAAAAATTCAAGCGCGGGCAGGAGATATAGTATGAGCATGGAGTTGATAAAACCAGGTATTAACATAGATTTTGTCGGGAAAATGAAGTACGCGATTGCTTTTTCAACCATCCTGATTCTCATCGGCATTGGATCGGTTATCTTTCATGGCGGCCTCAATCTTGGTATTGATTTCGCCGGCGGCTCCATCATTCAGGTTAAATTTTCAAAAAATGTTTCCGCCGATCAGATTCGGGCGTCTCTCAAATCAACAAAACTGGAAAACAGCACAATTCAACAGTTCGGCACCAATGAATTTTTGATCCGCACGTCGGAATCTTTCTCCGATCAAAAGATGCTGGCCGCCAATGTGGAACAACCGCTTTCTGCTGCTTTCAACAAGGATTATGAAATCCGGCGTGTGGAAGTCGTCGGCTCTAAAGTAAGTGCGGATTTTACGAGAAAGGCAATTATTGCCGTTATTCTTTCCTGGCTGGCTATACTGATTTATGTTACCTGGCGCTTTGAGTTCCGCTACGCCATGGGAGGAATTCTTGCTTTGGTTCATGATACCTTGATTGTGATCGGAGCTGTTTCTGTTATGAACATGGAATTCACCATAAACATTCTTGCGGTACTCATTTTCGTTATCGGTTTTTCTATTAATGATACCATTGTTACGTTGGATAGAATTCGGGAAATTGTAAAACGAAATCCCAAACAGAAGCTGGGCGATATCATCAATTCGGCCATCAATGAAACCCTCAGCAGAACCATCTTGACGTCTCTGACTGTTTTCTTCACGGTTTTTGCCCTGTATATTTTCGGCGGAGCGGTCATCCGCGATTTTGCTTTTGCCCTGCTGGTCGGTACCGTCATTGGCACCTATTCCACTATATATATCGCTTGCACCATCGTGCTGTTTTTTGAGAATCTACAGCTTTCAAAAATGAAGGGAAAGAAATAAGTGCCTTCTTTTGCTTTCGTAGCTTTTAGCGTCTTTTTTTTAATATTGTTTGCAGGCATTTACTTAACGTTGTTTGATTTATTGGGCACTGTAATCATTTTTTTAGATGTTTTACTTTACGCGCTTTTCACCGGCTTTGATCGGGTCAGCGGTCAACTTCTTTTGCTTCTGCTTCTAATTGCAATTATTGTTGAATCAATTGATTTTTTCCTGGTTATGAAAGGAGCGCATAAGCCGGCGACCAGAAAAAAAACTTTTTGGATGTCGGCAATAGGGGCTGTTGTCGGAGCGTTTATTCTTACTCCTTTTTTTTGGGGACCGGGCATATGGGGAGGATTTTTCCTGGGAGGCTTTGCCGTAATCCTGACATTGGAAATCGCCCGGCAAAATAAATTGAAAAGTCCTTACCGTGTATCTAATCGCGCTGTTTTCGCCATGGCCGGAAGAAAAATGTTTAAAGGCCTGGCCGCCCTTTTTATGGTTGCCCTTTCTCTATCCAATATTTACTCATAGGGGTTTTATTTAATTATGACTGAAAATGATACATCAAAAACAAAAGAAAAAAGAAAATCAAAGGTACAAGAATATATTGAGGCAATCATTATTGCCATTTTGATTGCCCTTTTTATCAGGACATTTATAATTGCGGCCTATAAAATACCTTCCGAATCAATGGTACCCACCTTGTTGGTGGGAGATCATCTTTTGGTTAATAAATTTATTTATGGCGTAAAAATACCGCTACTAAGAAAAACAATTATCCCTATAACTAACCCCAAAAGAGATGATATTATTGTTTTTATTTACCCCAATGATCGTTCCCTCGATTTCATCAAACGCGTTATCGGCGTAGGCGGCGACAAAATAGAAATCAAGAACAAAAAAATATTTATCAATGACCGAGAATATAAAGATGTCTATGGCGTTTATAGCGACAGTTTGATTTATCCGGGAGCAATGCATCTGCGTGATAATTTCGGCCCGATTATCGTCCCGCAGGGGTCACTTTTTGTCATGGGCGATAACCGCGATAACAGCAAAGATAGCCGTTACTGGGGGTTTGTTGATGTAAAAGATGTGGAAGGAAAAGCCCTTATCCTCTACTGGTCATGGAACCACGTAGAAAACACACTCCGTTGGAAACGTATGGGAAAATTACTTCATTAAAAAATATTTCGCCGTTTATTATTGGAAAATATTTTTTGAGTCTTGACATATTAACCATATAGTTGTATATGTATTAAAATTTAGCCCTTTTAATACAATCCGGCGAGATTGAAAAAGGAACCGGTCATGAAGAAAAAATTATCTTTATTTTATAAAGCCTTCCTCCGCAAGGGGGGAAGGCTTTTTTATTAATGAGGCCTGCCGAAAACGAATGAAATGAAGTTTGAGGCGTTAGCCGAATTAATCCCGCAAAGCGGAGGGTATGGTATAATATCTCGCAGCTTACTTTGGGGCTTATACCCGTGATTGTTTAATTTTAAGGCGCTCTGTGTACAATATTTTTTTTATAAAGTGATCTTCACTGAGGTATGGTCATATGACAAAAAACAAAAGCACTAAAATAGTTATGGACAAAGATGGAATCGACCGATGCCTTACGCGGATTGCTTACGAAATTCTGGAAAAAAATAAAGGCATTGAAAATCTCGTTCTTGTCGGCGTTCGAACCGGCGGAGTATATCTGGCCGAAAGGTTACAGAAAAAAATATCCTGCATCGAAGCTGGTAAAATCCCGCTGGGAATACTGGACATAACTCTTTACCGCGATGATATTTCTGCATCCAATAAAAAACCCCGCTTAGGAAAAACAAAAATACCTTTTTCCCTCGATAATAAAAAGGTTGTCCTAATTGATGATGTTCTCTTTACCGGTCGGACTATTCGCGCGGCAATGGACGCCTTGATCGATTTTGGCCGTCCAAAAATGATTCAGCTTGCCGTCTTAATCGACCGCGGCCACCGTGAGCTTCCCATTAGAGCCGATTTTGTGGGGAAAAATCTACCCTCTTCCCTTTGGGAAGCGGTAAGCGTTAACCTTGTGGAAAAAAACGGAGTTGATGAAGTAGTTATTGAAGAAGGAACTTAAGCCTTAATTTTTAGAGCCTGATTATGAAATTAGAAAAAAAAGATATCCTCGGCATGCAAGACCTTTCGGTTGACGAAATCAACCTTATTCTGGAGACAGCCGAATCTTTTCTGGAAATTTCCACGCGCGAAATCAAAAAAGTGCCGACTCTGCGCGGCAAGACGATCATTAACTTATTTTTTGAAGCCAGCACACGGACACGGACATCCTTTGAAATTGCCGGTAAAAGGCTCAGCGCCGACACAATTAACATTTCCTCCTCCACCAGTTCCGTCGTCAAAGGAGAAACTCTCATTGATACGGCACGCAATTTGGAAGCCATGAATCCCGATGTTATCGTTATCCGCCACAGCGCGGCCGGAGCTCCGCATTTACTGTCATCTCTGGTTAAACAATCCATAATCAACGCTGGTGATGGAGCGCATGAGCATCCGACGCAAGCACTGCTGGATATGATGACCATTAAGGAAAAGAAAGGCAGAATCTCCGGATTAAAAATAGCGATCGCCGGTGACATTGCACACAGCCGGGTTGCCCGTTCCAATATTTACGGTTTAACCAAAATGGGCGCTGAGATTGTCGTGGCCGGTCCCGCGACAATGCTTCCCCGGAATATCGAACAAATGGGTGTAAAAGTTTTTAATAATCTCGACGATGCGATTACCGGCGCCGATGTTGTCATGATGTTACGAATTCAATTGGAAAGGCAGAAGCAGAGCGTTTTTCCTTCGCTGCGTGAATATTCCCAGCATTACTGTTTGAACCGCCACAATATCAAGTTGGCCAAAAATGACGTTATCGTCATGCATCCCGGCCCCATTAATCGCGGAGTGGAAATATCGCCAGACATTGCTGATGATCCTTCCTGTTCGGTCATTCTGAATCAGGTAAATAATGGTGTCGCTGTGAGAATGGCTCTGCTTTACCTGCTTATCGGAGGCCATGAATGAAAATCATACTTGCCGGTGCACGGCTAATTGACCCCACAAAAAAAATAGACGCCCAGATGGATATTCTACTAGAAGAAGGAAAGATCGCCAAAATTAATTCAGCTCTTTTAAAATCAACAAAATCCAAGGATGCGGGAAAAGTGAAGGTTATTGAGTTGACGGGAATGATTGTCACGCCGGGCTTAATCGATATGCACACTCATTTGCGCGAACCCGGTTTTGAATATAAAGAAACGGTCGCTTCCGGCTGTGCTGCCGCTGTCGCCGGAGGTTTTACTTCCATTGCCTGCATGCCCAACACATCTCCGGTTAACGATAATCGCTCGATCACAGAATTTATAAGAAGAAAGGCTCTCGAAGCTGATCTGGCGAACGTTTACCCCATTGGCGCGATCAGCGTTAATTCGGAAGGCAAACAATTAACTGAATTTTGGGACCTAAAAGAAGCGGGAGTAGTTGGTCTCTCCGATGACGGAAACCCGGTTATGGATGCTGCGTTGATGCGCCGGGCTTTGGAATATGCTTATTCATTGGGATTACCGGTTATTTCACACTGCGAAGATAAAAATCTTTCCGGAGACGGCTTAATAAATGAAGGTTATTATTCCACTATTTTAGGCCTAAATGGTATCCCCAGCATCGCGGAAGAAGCAATGGTGGCACGCGATATTATAATCGCGGAATTTACCAATACTCGCGTACACATTGCCCATGTCAGCACCGCCGGATCCGTCCGGCTGATTAGGGACGCCAAGAAAAGAGGCTTGAAAATAACCGCCGAAACCGCCCCACACTACTTCACCCTGACCGATGAAGCCCTGCAAGGCTACGATACAAATTTAAAAGTCAATCCTCCTTTAAGAAGTCCGCAGGATGTGACGGCAATTAAGGATGGCCTTACCGATGGAACGATTGATGTGATCGCCTGTGACCATGCTCCTCATGGACGCACGGATAAGGAGTTGGAGTTTGAATATGCCCAAAACGGCATCAGCGGGCTGGAAACTTCTTTAGGCCTGAGTCTAAATCTTATCCGGGAAAAAATTCTTTCGTGGCCGGAGTTGATTGCTAAAATGAGTGCTAATCCGGCGCGTATTTTGAATTTGCCGAAAGGCGCGCTTTCCGAAGGTTCGGATGCTGATATTACGGTAATTGACCCGCACCTAAAATGGACAGTAGATATCAAGGCCTTTTGCTCGCGCGGTAAGAACTCGCCCTTTTCCAGACGCGCGATGCAGGGCAAGGCCGTTATGACCATCGTCGGCGGAGAAATTAAATATGCCGCGCCGTCTTTAAAATTATGACCAAAGAAAGCTTAAAGACCAGCGCTTTTATTCTTCGTTGCCTCAATTACTCAGAATCCGATTTAATCGTAACTTTTTACAGCAGGAATTTCGGTAAACTCAAGGGTATTGCCAAAGGTGCCAAAAGAAGCAAAAAACGTTTTGCCAATGTCTTTGAACCTTTTTCGCTGACCAACATTATCTTTTCCCGTAAAAAAACCGATGCGCTGGCTTTTATCGAATCTTGCGAGATCATCGACCACTACTCCGATATTCGCCAGGATTTGGAAAAAACATTAGTTGCCTCTTATTTTATTGATCTTGCGGACCACTTCAACCCGGAAGGGAAAAAAAATATAAAAGTGTTCGAACTTTTACAAGACTTTTTAATTTTGTTGGGTAGAGAAAACGCAACCGACGCTATTGTGCGCTTTTTTGAAATGCGGCTTTTAAGATTTGCGGGATATGAACCGGCGCTTGATCACTGCATCAGATGTAATGCTTGCGTCACCAATGGAAGTTTTTACTACTTTTATCCACAGGAGGGCGGAATCAAATGTGCCGCTTGCGCCCGGCCGGAAAGATATGAACAGCCGATTTCCGCAGGCACAGTGCGTACGTTGCTTTTAGGTAAGGATATGGAAATTGATAAAATTAAATTGGTCGCCCTGTCCGATTCGCTGGCCACTGAATCCCGCGATATCCTCATCGGCTTTATCGCGTATGTACTCGGCCGTGAAGTAAAATCTCTTAAAGTCATGGAACAGATCAGAAAGATGTATCTGTAATAAAAGCATTACGGCCGGTTCAATTTCAAACCCGCCTTTTTATGAAGAAAAATATATGAGGAGAAGCACTTTTATAAATTGGTCTTTTATTGGTCTTTTCAAAAAAAATAAAGGGGTTGCCTGCAGTAACACGGGCAACCCCTTTTCTTCAGTAGATGCGTATGCTTTTTTACTTGTCTAACTTGATAAGCACAGATTCTACTCTGCGATTTCGTTGTCTGCCCTCCGCCGTTTTATTATCGGCAATGGGTCTAGTCTCCCCGAATCCTTCAGATCTCAGACGTTTTCCGTCGATACCGAACTTATCGATAATATAATCCTTCACGCTGTCTACGCGCCTCTGGGAAAGCTTCTGGTTGTATTCATCGGTGCCGATACTATCGGTATGCCCTTCGATGGCAATTTTTGTATTAGGATATTTTACCATGAAATCGGCAACCTGTTTTATTTCATCATGGTATTGCGGCCTGATGTCCGACTTGTCGAAATCAAACTCGACGTTTAATCTGGCGCGCCCTTCATCCATCATCTTTTTCTCAAGCTCAGGAACTGCCGCGACAGGTGGAGCAGGGGCAGGGGCTTCTTTCTTTCCGCCAAAATAGAAGGCCAGACCCACAGTAGCCTCAAGGTCATTATAAATACTGCCGATTGCCAGCACATGTCTGACATCCCCTCTGAGAGCGATTGCGTCCGTTAAAAAGTACTTCACACCGACACCATAATCAGGGGCCAAACGCGTTCTATCCGGTTCACCACTACCTCCTCTATAGTCGATGGACTGGCCCCCTATGCCTACAGCAATGAACGGCACCAAGCGCTGCTCCGGCATAAAATTATAGATAGCTTCAATACGGTAGTTGTAAACGTTGGTGTATTCACTGTCACTGCCTGACAATCCTAACGCCCCTTGTGGATTGTTGGCATTGAACCCATAATTATATCTGGTCGGCACCCAATTAAATGTCGCTTCAACTCCCCAATTCTTGGTGAAATCGTAACCGCCACGCACACCTAAAACAGGAGCATTATCCAGATCCTGATTGCCTTCAAACGTAGCTACCCCGAATAAAGGTCCAATATTAAAAGCGCCTGGTTTGATTTGAGCGAACGCGGTTGTGCTAAAAATCAATAAAGCAATAACAATAAATACTCTCATTACATTTTTCACAAAAAATACCTCCCTTCAAATTTTTTAATGATTAACAGAAACTACTTGCCTGGATTTTCAACAATACCACTGGTAATATATCCATAATATTTTCAAGGCCTTGCAAAAATCAACACCTTTTACTTTTCGGCCCTAAAAACACTCTTGGCATGAGTATAAAAAATCAGACTTTTTGTCAATATAAAAAAACCAATATACCGGAATAAGAAGCGCAGAGCATGCGACAGGTAAAAAAGTTTGACGGAAGCTCGCTATATTAATTTCTTCTTTAACCCTTTCATATTGACACTATCCCCTGGGACATGTTAGTTAGCCGTTGTAATAATTAAAGATTAAGGCTGATAATGCTTGTTAATTCTTGGTTTAAATCGGCAAGGAGGAAGTTGTGACTTTTCAGGAATTAATTTTTGCCCTCGAAAAATACTGGCATGCTCAAGGCTGCGTCATCCAACAGCCCTACGATATGGAAGTGGGCGCGGGAACTTTCCATCCCGCCACCTGCCTGCGCGCGTTGGGACCGGAACCATGGAGAGTCGCCTATGTTCAGCCTTCGCGACGTCCCACTGATGGCCGCTATGGCGAAAATCCCAACCGTTTGCAACACTACTACCAATACCAGGTTATTTTGAAACCATCGCCCATTAATACTCAGGAACTTTACCTTGA
>Ga0154766_123_pt19 | contig 16471 bp, 18 predicted proteins | sample Rifle2008BG16ft_FD_105774 | JGI IMG/M metagenome (GOLD analysis project Ga0154766, IMG submission 105774) | Deltaproteobacteria bacterium RBG_16_44_11
TCTGGATTCTCATCGGGGCGTACGCGTTCACTTCTGTTTACACCGGCACAGGGGCTCATGAGCTGATGAAACATATCCTGCTGTCCATTCCCGGAGGAAAGTGGACCATCCTGTTTACCATGCAGATAATCTTTTTCATTCTGGGATGTATCCTGGATCCTGTGGGCATCATCATGATCTGCACCCCCGTCTTTGTTCCGGTAATCACGGCCTTGGGATTTGATCCTCTCTGGTTCGGTGTCCTTTTCATCATGAATATGGAGATGGGGTATCTGACTCCGCCTTTTGGTTTTAATCTGTTTTATATGAAGGCCATAGCTCCGAAGGGAATAACAATGAGCGATATCTACCGGTCTATAGTGCCATTCGTGGCACTTCAAGCTATCGGGCTTATTCTGGTCATAATATTCCCGCAGATCGCTCTTTGGTTGCCAAATTTGATGGTAAGGTAAAAGAAACCTTATTTGCTGAAACGGAGAGGCTGGGCATTACTTGCCAGCCTCTCGCTAATTTGGCCTTGTATATCTTTCAAGAAAAAGCTCTGGATTTCGGGACAAAAATTTTAACAGGATGGATGCATAGATAATAGTTCTCTGTTTTCACTCTACTTTGTAAATATGCTGGTAAAATAAAGATCGCCGGAAGAAATGCTGCATTATGTGTGGAAACGGGCGATATTAATCACGTTGAATCTATAGCATGTCCATGATATTTTAACGGCACTGAAAATAAACGATTAAAGAGGTTATTTTTTAACCATGCGCGGTTTTATCAGCAAAATATTTTTGTTTATCTGCGTATTTTCCATCCTTGCCTGTTCACCGCCGCAGATTCAGAAATTTAATAACGAAATTGCTTTATCATACGCCAACACCGAAGCCCTTTTCTTTGATGCGGCAGTAAAAGGGGATATCATATTGGTTATGCGGCTGGTCGAGGAAAAGATTGTAGATGTGAATATTCGTGACCGTTTCGGCTGGACGGGCTGGATGTATGCCGCGCGCTATGGACACGAGGGGCTAATCGAATACTTTCTGACAAAAAAAATCGACATCGACACACAGGAAGATAAGGGACAAACGGCCTTGATGATTGCCGTTAATGCCCGGAATACAGGTGTTGTTAAGTATTTGCTGGAATCCGGTGCCGACGTGACTATTCAGGACGCGTATGGCTATACCGCGCTCAAATGGGCGATCAATGATAAGAGTTGGGATTGCGTTCCTTTGCTGATTGCCGGGAGAAAAGGCATCGATATTCAGAATTCCGAGGGAGAAACCACTCTGCACATGGCCGTTGGTTTCCATCTTTATGATATGACGTGTCTCTTAATCAATAAAGGAGCAAATCTCAATGTCAAGAATGGAAAAGGAAATACAGCTTTGCATCTGGCTGCGGCACAAGGCGATAAAGCGATAGTGGAACTTCTGGTGGCAAATGGCGCGGATACATCCGCAAAAAATAACGAAGGAAAAAACGCCCTTGCTTTGGCCAAAACAAATAATTATCAGCAGATAATAACTTTCCTTAAAAAAAGAATGAAAAAAAGATGAAAAGAAAAATGAGCAAAGGGAAATATCTTTTTCTTGTTTTTGTATTTTTCGTAATGCCCGGCATTACCGGTTGCCGATATTTGAGTATCAGCCATGAAGACGATATAATCGAGATGCCTTCTTTGTATAAAGGAAAGGAAAGGCTTCTTACGTATCATTGCGCCGTCATCAAGGGTAAAATCGTGAGTTCCGATAAGCTTAAAAATCCTACCCTGCTTATCGTCTATCCTCTTTCCGCGGCGGATAGGCCATTAACGGATTATATTGTTTTGAAAAGCACCAGTTCTTTTACCCTCTATTTATCGGAGGGGCGCTATCGTCTATACACGATAACTGATTTTAACAACGACGGTATTTACAGGGAAAATGAAGTTTCCGGTGTCTATGGTCCGCCATCTTCTCCGAAGGAAATATCACTTCGTAAAGAAGACTTGGTCAAAGGCGTTGTGATTAACACCTCCAAAGATAATTCACACAAGATTACTTTTCCCCGCCAACTAAGCATTGACGAAAAACAGGAGACCGTCAGCCAATTAACTTATAGCGGACAGATAACAAAAATTTATGATGGAATGTTTTCTTTTGAAAACGCGTCAGCAGGCTGGTGGAATCCCACGGCCTTCATGAAGGCTTTCGGCGCGCATATCTATTTTATGGAGGAATATGATCCTGAAAAAATTCCCATTCTCTTTGTTCATGGTGCGGAAGGAAGCCCGCAAGACTGGGTTTATTTTTTTATTCGTCTTGACCGCAGCCGTTATCAGCCGTGGTTTTTCTATTATCCATCGGGCATTCATCTTTCTCTGGCGTCGCAACTTCTCTATGATGAGCTGATGGAGCTTCAGGGGAAATATGGATTTAATAAAATTTGTATTGCCGCTCACAGCATAGGCGGATTGATTACGCGCCCCCTTTTAACCAGATATAAATTCGAGAAATCCAACAATTTTGTAAAACTCTATGTTACCTTTGCTACGCCATGGTCCGGTTTTGAAGCCGCCGATGCGTCACAGAAATTACCGCATAAGAGCCTGCCGAGCTGGATGGATATCGGCACTCAAAGTGTTTTTATTCGCAGAACCTTGAATGCTAAACTGCCGCGGAATATCCATTATTATCTTTTCTATGGAAAAGAAGATCAAGTGTCTGAAGGCAGGGCGTTGGATGAGCGGGCTTCATCAGATGCCCGTGAAAGTCTTGGTTTTGATTGCGACCACAACTCTATCTTAACCAATCGCATTGTTTTTAAAAAATTTAACAACATTTTAGAAAAAGAGTTATCTCGTTAACCACAGCCAAAAATTAGAGTGGTAATTAACTACTAGTGATACGGATGCCGGTGAGAATCTGCATGACTACACCCTGATCTGTTATTTACCTGCCTCATGGTGGACTGCTTAATATCTTTTTGATCACTAGGGCCAATTCGGAAAACAGGATACTCGGCTGTACGATATAGTATCCTACCCGAAAATGCATGCGGATGAAATATAACGGGTAATTAGAAAATAGATCTAGGATTACTCTGATATTTTTTATTATTTACGATGATCCGGATAATATTTCTCTGTACATTCAGGGCAAATGCCGTGACTGAACTCAGCCATTGATCGCTCTTTTATATAGCCTTCGATTTGTTCCCAGTAACCTTTGTCATTGCGTATTTTCTTACAATGCGCACAAATCGGCAGTAATCCGCTCAAAGTTTTTATTTCTGAAAGCGCTTTTTTAAGCTCCATGATGAGGTTTTCACGTTCGGTTTCTACCCGCTGACGCTCGGATGCCGCTTTTTCCAATTCAGCAATCCGTTGCTGCATTTGTGCCATTTTCTTTATGCTCTGCTCTTTTGTTTTCTTTTCTTTCTTCATGGGTATAAACTCATGTAACAATCAGTTTTTTATTTATGCTTTTGTTTACTAAAATTTATTCTTGTCTTATTTGAGAAAAGCCATTGAAACCCCTCAAAAATTAAGTTATAAGTGAGCCATCATGAAGACACGATTATTCCATCCTAAAAAATTGCTGATGCTGTGGTTAGGTTCCATTGAAATGAAGGTCTTCCTGGGTGCCCTTGTCCAGGAGTTAAAACCACAGTTGCAATTGGATGCTTGGGGCGATAATGCCTCCTATATATAAAGATAAAATGTGCTTGTTTTTACGAAGCCTTTCTCTGGCCGTCGCAAACCGGCCGGCCGGCCTTGCGTGGCCCGCCGTAATAAAGATAAGGGTCCGGCCAGATACGTTTGATGTCGATGCCGATTCTGGCGGCAATGTGTTTGCGCACGCGGTCGGAAACTGTGTTGCCCTGGATAACGTGGTAAACAAGCTGCTGAGTCGCACCGAGTTCACGGGCAAGTTGGGATTGCGTAAGCCCGGCCCTCATCATGGCGATCCGGATTTCAACGGGTTCCATGTTTTGTATTTTGAACATTAATTGACTCTTTTTTTTGAAAGGTGATTTTACTTTTTGATTAGTTCTATAAACTAATAATTAGCTCATGTCAAGCGCAATTTTGATTTATTAGCTATTTTTTTATAAAATAATTGTTTTTATGAGTAATATGTTGATTACATTAGTAAATAGTATATTTTCGACAGTACTTAACGGTCAAGAGATAAGCTAAAAAGTAGTAAATACTATATTTCGGGCGTTAAATTGGTGTGGTATGAGTGTAAACACTTTAAAAGAACGCGCAAAATGGGCGATAGATTATATTGTAAAGAAAGAGCACCTTTCTAATATTAAGCTTGGTATGCAAATGGGATTTGCGGCAGGCACAATAAATAGTTACCGGCGGATGACAACAGATCCGAGCATCGAGTTTATTCTGAAGTTTTGTGAATTGTTTAAATTTAATGTATTATGGTTCGTTTTGGGAGAAGGTTATCCTTTTCTTGGTGCGCGCGAAACATATCCTGAATCAAAAGGCCCTAACCCAATATCAACTTCGCCTCCGGACATTTTTGATGATCATCTTCTTACATTAAGAGAGCCAAAAGCCGATTATGGTGCACCAGCCGCAGAACAGAAAATCAGTATTGAAGAGGCTGTGGGAAAGGCATATAAGATTCTCTCATCCGGCACGGCTCTTTCCGTCGCTCTCTACTTAAATATCCAGCAGTTTGCCGCCGCACTGGACAGCAGCCAGGAACTCAAAGCCTGCCGGGATAAAATCAGCGAGCTAAAAGCGCAGATGCTTGAATCGCGCGGGCAAGTAGACAGCCTCACAGCCGCCCCTTTGGACAAAAAGATTGAGTAAGCGTAATCATTTTCCCGATTTTTCTTCGGAAAATTTTTCCTCGAACAAATCACTGTCCCAGGCATGATCGTAGAGAGTGGGATTTACCTCGCGGTCGTTCGCCAGCAATTGTTCCTGAACCTCGATTTGCTCGCGCGTCTTGAACAGATATGCCTCCTTATCGTGGCGATGCGCCGCCAGTCTTTTTAAGGCTTCTTCATCGTATTTGATGAAGTTTTGCCCTGCCCGCACAGCGGTATGTCTGCGGAAGCCCATCTTGACCAGCGCGTCCACGCCCAAGCGCACGGACGTGTCCAGCGATTCACGATAAATGCTCTCCACGCCCGCGTCGATAAGCTCGTAGGCGTCAATACGGCTTTTCGCGCGCACCATCACCGTAAGATTGGGAAATATCTCTTTGGTTTTTTCAATTAATTCATGATTGGTTTCCGGTGAGTCAATCGCGGTAATCAAAATCTTAGCCTGTTCGGCTCCGGCGGATTTCAGTATATCCACGCGCGTCGCGTCACCGTAAAAAACCTTAAACCCCATTTTCCTTAAAAGATCCACACGGTCCGAATCGTTATCCAGAATTGTCGCGTGAATTCCGTTGGCTCTCAAGAAACGGCCGACGGTACTTCCGAAGTGACCGAACCCAGCTATAATTACCGTGTGTTGCGTATCGATGCTGTCGGCTTCTTTTTCTTCGGGCGCTTCCTTTACGCCAAAGTTAGGCAAAATGAGCCGCTCATTGATAAGTAATAGTAAAGGCGTCAGCGTCATGCTGATAGCCGTTACACCCATAAGTGTATCAGTCCATTCAACAGAAAGAATATTGAGTTGGTAAATGAAAGGAAACAACAGAAAAGCAAATTCGCCCACCTGTGCCAGAACAACTGTAAACATCATGTTTTGGTCGAAAGAAAGCCCGGCGATTTTTCCGGTCATAAACAACACTGCCGCCTTGATCAGAATAATGCCGCAAACAAGCCCAATAATCATCAGCGGGTTGCTGATAAATTGATTAAAGTTGATGGAGGCGCCTACGGCGATAAAAAACAAACCAAGCAATATGCCTTTAAACGGTTCGATATCGCTTTCCAGTTCATGGCGGAATTGGCTGTTGGCTAAAACGACGCCGGCCAGAAAAGTTCCCAATGCGGGGCTTAAGCCCAGCAGAATCATGAAGTATGCAGTGCCGATGACGATAAGCAGCGCTGCAATGGTAAACAGTTCACGCAGATGGATGCGGGCGATAAAGCGCAAAAAAGGCGTAAATATAAAACGGCCAGCTCCAATGACAATGTTGGCGGCGACGAGCAACGTCAGTGTCTGCGCCCAGCCGGGTAAGTCTTCAATGAAAGAAGATGGCCCGGCGGAAGTTTTATGTATAACGGCAACAGCTAAAAGCGGAAGGAGCGCGAGAATGGGAATTACAGAAACATCCTGAAAAATGGAAACAGCCAGAGAACTTTTTGCGGACTGTGTTTTTGTCAAACCTTTTTCGCGAAAAGTCTGCATAATAATGGCTGTTGACGACATAGAAAGGGCAAGGCCGATGGCGAGCGAGGTTTGCCAGTTAAAGCCCAGTAAAAGAAAAAGAGCAAAACAAGTCAAAGATGTTAAACCCACTTGAAGAGATCCCGCACCTAAAACCAGCTTGCGCATGCGCCAAAAAGTGGAAGGGTCCAGCTCCAAACCGGCCAAAAACAGCATCATCACCACGCCGAATTCGGCAAAATGCATGATGTCTTTTCCTTCCTGCCCGATAAGACCGAGAAAGAAAGGGCCGATAATTATTCCGCCCAAAAGATAGCCCAGCACCGAGCCCATGCCCAGCTTTTTGGCAATCGGCACAAAGACAATCGCTGCCGCTAGATAAATCAAGGCGTCATGTAAAAATGTACCGCTCATTGTTTAAATATCTCCTGTTTCTTTGGAGAGCCAATCGTTTAGATACGGAAACCTCTGCATGAATTCGATATTAAATTCGCCTTTTGCCAATTTCTCCAAGAGTGAGCGATAAAGCCGGGCGTAACCCTCCAAGTCCTGGGCTTTTAACAGGTGCGTGCCGTGGACGGCAAACGGCGGCAGATAAATCATTTTGCATAGAGTTGCCGTCTGCTCAAAAGGAATAAGAAATTCTCGAATTGTAAAATTATTGTGTTGCCCTGCCGCGTACGCTTCTCTTGTTCCACCCGCGGTCAGCGTATTGAAAATAATTTTGTCTTTAAGATTGTTACCGTTTCTGCCGTGTGCCCAGCCGTGTTCCATAACGAGGTCTATCCATTGTTTGAGCATAGGCGGGGCGCTGTACATATATAAAGGATGATGCCAGATTATTACCTGATTAGCTTGCAGTAGTTCTTTTTCACGGTCGATATCTATATTGAAGTCGGGATATTGTTCATACAAATCATTTAAAGTGACACCTTCTTGCTGCTCGATGTTTTTGAGCAACGCACGGTTTGTTTTCGATTTCTCAAACCGCGGATGAGCAAAAAGAATAAGAATTTTGTTCATAAAAAACACCCATTAAATATTGGATTACATGTTCATCTTGATTAATGCCATTTCGATTTCAAAGGATAACGAGGCGGCAAGGAGGAGGCACCGGATGACAATACGTTGAGGACGCCGACGACGAAGCCAACAAAGTTAACCAAAGAAAGCGAATTGGTATAAGTTTTTAGCATATTTAAAGATATAGTTCTTTAATTTTTTTATTATTTACAAATGATACCGAAAAAGATACAAAATTGGCAAACATTAACTGAGACTTGGTTTGCATAACTGTATAAAACCAGCACCATTGTCATTCCCGCGAAGGCGGGAATCCAGTATTATCAGGTGTCTCCTGGATACCGGCCTTCGTAACCTGAAGGTCATCTACGACCGGTATGACGAATAGCGGAATTTTGCAAAGGTGTCTAACCAACTAATCAGGAGGATAAAGATGAAAGTACTGGGCATTATGGGAAGTCCGCGGGTCGGCGGTAACAGCGATATTCTTTTGGACCAGGCTCTGGCCGGCGCCAAAGATGCTGGCGCGCAGGTGGAAAAAACCATTCTGGATAAACTGAAAATTTCCGGCTGCAAAGACTGCAAGAAATGTAACGAAACCGGTCTTTGTGTAATTAAAGATGATATGCCTGAAATCCATAAGAAGATTTTAGATGCCGATGCCATCATTCACAGCGTGCCCGTTTACTTCTGGTCGATGACCGCGCAGATGAAAGCCTATCTGGATAGATGGTGCGCCTTATTTGATGCCGAATGGCGTTGGCAAAAACAATACTACCCAAAAATGAAGGGCAAACGTATCGGCCTCATGACTGTTTGCGGAGATCCGGACGTGCACACGGCCGACCCTATTGTCCACAGCTTTAAATCAACAGTGGATATGACAAAACTAAACTGGCTTGGAGTTGTTATGGCCTCCGCCTCAGAAAAAGGAGACATCGGCAAAGACGAAAATGCCAAAAAACAGGCTTGGGAATTGGGCAGAAAAGCAGCTACGCCCTGACACCTTTACGATAAAGTCAGACAAAAACTCTTGACCCGATGCCTTTATCTATGTTGCGTCATTTGAACATATAATCTGGGATATCAGTGTTTTTTGCTAAATCAATAGCATCCCTTAACAGTGCTACTTTTTTAGGAGAGAGCATAGTTGCAACCAGCGAACCATTTTCTTTTATAGCAAGGCCGTTTATATCTGCTTGTTCGCTATGACTTGAAATAACATACCAAATCATAACATTCGTTAAAAGAACTCTAAAACTTCTATGTCCTTCATATCTAGGACTTTCCTTTGGTATATATATGGGTGTGAATGCTGATTCACTCAGAAGATTGATTATACATGGATAGTCATAATGTTTTCCGGGATTAATACTAAGCAACATTTGTCTGATCTTTTCTTCATGGGGGCCAAGATTAACCTTTTGAAAATATGAATGTCTCGAAATACTTACACGCCATATGATAGAAAGAAGAAACAATTTAAAAGTCGAGTAATCAATACCGTTAAAAACCAAAGCACGATTTTGCTGATTATCTCTCACCTCACGGACGGTTATTGTCTTTGATGCCTTTTGAGAGGTCAGCGTTTTCCATATTTCTACACTAGGATGCTCAAAATTAACATTCAAGTGATTCTCGCAATCCTGACATAAAAGTTCTTCTCTATAACCTTTTTGCAACAAGCCAGGAAGACCTTCTTTGATTTCTATCATTTTGTGATGTTCAGATGAATAAAGCGGCTTATATATAAACTCTGGAATAATGTGAGAACGGCGAAGATTTTTTATTTGAAGACATAATTTACAATTACTAATCATATCATTCAGCATATGTTATCTATTTTCAGTATTCATAATTAACAACATTGGACATATTCAAGGCCTTAGTCATTTCAACCAAGATTGCCACGCCGCCCAAGGGGCGTCTCGCAATGACAGCATCATAAACTATTCAGGGCTGTTCAAAAGCGCTGAGATGCTAGGCCCGCAAGAACCATGCTGCGAGGCGTACATGAAAGGTACGTTGAGCGGCGGGGGATGCAGCGCAACAACGCAGAACAGTGCTTTTCAACAGCTCTGCTAGTGTGCCTCGTCCCAGTTCTTACCGCTGGCAATCTCCACTTTCAACGGCACTTTTAGTTTGATGACTTCTTCCATTTCTTTTTTGACGAGTTGCATGACTTCGCCTTTTTCCTTTACCGGCGATTCGAGAACAAGTTCATCATGTACTTGCATAATCAGACGGGCGGCAAGATTTTTCCTCTGTAACAAATCAGCAATATTGACCATTGCGACTTTAATCAAATCCGCGGCTGTGCCCTGAATCGGGGTATTGACCGCCATGCGTTCGGCAAACTGCCGCACGGAAGGGATCTTGCTTTTCAATTCCGGCAAATAGCGTCGGCGATTCAATAGAGTACAGACAAAGCCGTCTTGCTTTGCCCCCTCCAAAATTCCATCCAGATATTCGCGTACTTTTTTATAGCGTTGAAAGTAGCCCTCAATGTAGGCCTGAGCAATTCTTTGAGAAACACCAAGTTCCTTGGCCAGTCCGAAGGCGCTCATGCCGTAAAGAATGCCGAAATTAATTACTTTGGCCTGCCGGCGCATATCGGCATTAACCATTTGCGGAAACACGCCAAAAACATCGGCCGCAGTGCGAGCGTGAATATCTTCGTCCGATTTAAAAGCGTCAATGAGCGTTTTATCTTCGGACAGGTGCGCCAGCACTCGTAATTCTATCTGCGAATAATCAGCGGAGATAAGTTCACAATCCGTCGCGGCGATAAACGCCTGACGAATTCTTTTTCCTTCCAGCGTTCTAATGGGAATATTCTGTAAATTGGGATTAGAGCTGGAGAGCCTGCCGGTAGCCGTTGCCGTTTGGTTGTAGGAGGTGTGAATCCGGCCTGTTTTAGGATCAATCAGCGCGGGCAGGGCATCCACGTAAGTGGATTTTAATTTGGCGAGACTGCGGTAAGCCAGAATTTCCGCAGGAAGTTCATGGCTTTGCGCCAAATAAGTAAGAACGTCCACATCCGTGGAAAATCCCTCCTTCGTTTTCCTGCCTTTGGGCAGATTGAGCTTCTCAAAAAGAATGGCCTGCAACTGTTTGGGCGAATTGATGTTGAATTTTTCTCCGGCCAGGCGAAATATCTTTTCTTCGGAGATGGATAGTAATTGTCCCAGTTCCGCCGACATTTGCTTTAAGAGGGAGGTATCCACCAGGACGCCTTTCTTCTCCATATCAGCAAGCACATGCAAAAGCGGCATTTCCACCTTCAAATAAAGTTCATCCGCTTCGATCTCTTTTAGTTTGCCTGCCAGAACGCCTTCCAGTTTTAATATGGCGGCGGCGCGATCTCCGGCATAAGCCGCCATTTTATCTATCGGTGCCCCAGACAAAGAATTACCCTTGCCTCCTGCTATGTCCTGCGCGGAGGGCAACTGCTGGTGTAAATATTCCCACGAAACTTCACCCAAATCATAAGAGTGTTTGGCGGGGTTGAGTAGGTAGGCGGCAAGCATCGTGTCATCGCTTCCCTGAACATCAAAATTATCCAGAGAAACGAGCGCCATTTTTAAATCATGGATGTATTTTTTTATTTTTGTATTGCCGAAAAGTGGGGCCAGCGCGGCAAAAACTTCTTTTGCCTGCAATTGCTCTTTGGCAAGAGGTATGTAAAAAGACTTATTGCCGACGCAAAAAGCTATTCCGATCAAATTTGTCGAATGGTTTTTCTCCCAAATAAAATCACAGGCGGCTTCACGGTATTCCTGCAGTTGCACAATAAGTTCCTGAAGCTTTTGATTGTCGGTGATAATTTTGCAGTCCACCGCCTGCGGGGGAGTGCCTTGCTTAATTTCCTGCAAAAGCGAGGAAAATTCAAATTCGCTGAAAAGCCGGGAAAGAGTTTCTTTATCCGGCTCTTTGCGTACCGCGTCCTGTAAATCAAAATCAATTTTGATGTCCTTGCGAATAAGAGCCAATTGGCGGCTGAGCCTGGCCTGATCGGCATATTTACGAAAGCTCTCGCGCAATTTCACGTTTTTTAAATTTTCAGTATTTTGCAAAACGGCTTCCACTGAACCGTATTCTTCGATCAATCTTTGCGCTGTTTTAGGGCCGATACCGGGTACGCCGGGAATATTATCCGACGTATCACCCATAAGGCCTAATATCTCCACTACTTTATCCGGTGTCACCCCGAAGCGTTCTTTTACCGCCGCGACATCATAAGTTTTATCTTTCATCGTATCGATCATGGTGACGTTTTCGTCAACCAACTGCATCAAATCCTTATCCCCGGACACAATGGCCGTCCGCCAGCCGTTTTTGCTGGCCTGATGGGCGAGTACGCCGATAATATCATCCGCCTCTGTACCCTGCTTCTCCAGAACAGAAATGGAAAAACCGCGGATGATATCTTTAATAAACGGTATCTGCGGACGCAGATCATCGGGCATTGGTTTGCGGGTTGCTTTATAATCTGTAAATTCTTCATGGCGGGTGGTGGGGCCTTTGACATCAAAAGCGATAACGATATAATCAGGCTTAAGCTCGCGCAAAAGCTTTAAAAGCATATTGGTGAAGCCGTAAATGGCGTTGGTGGGAAAACCTTTGGAATTCGTCAGCGCGGGAATAGCGTAAAAGGCGCGGTAAAGATAGTTGCTGCCATCCACCAGGGCTATCAATGGAGCTTTATTTTTTCCGGTCATGAATTATCACTTTGTGAAATAAATCAAAGCCCACCCATACCGAAATCTTAAGCGATATAGGTGGGCCAATGATAAAAAAATTGAGCTAAATTGTTATAAGCCTACCTATTGCGTGCGGCTTCCTTTCTGGCTTCTTCCAGATGCTGCTGGTATTGTTTATTTATTTCGTCAGCCGTCCTCCTGTATTGTTCAGCTGTCGGGAACATATTCCTGGCTTTGTATTCCGCGGTGATTCCGATTAACGCGAAAATAGCGCCGATGATTCCGAAAACCAGCCATGCTTTTTGTGACGCAATATTGTGTACCTGTGTACTGGCAATAACTATGTAATAAACGTAAATGGCCATATTAATAAGACCGCCGACATAAGGAATAATTCCTATTATGGCGACAATAGGCGCTAAAGCCATCAAGTAAGCGGCGCAACGATAGGAAGTTTCGTAGTTTTCCTCTGAGCCCATCAGTTTCCAAATTACATAAATAATAGCGGCGCCGACAAAACTGCCAACAACGGCGGCAAGGGGAAGAAAAATAACCAGGCCCACGCTTCCCATAAATTCCCTCTCGATATAACTTAGGCCAAGAATGTTGATAATGAAATGGATAATACCTGTTATAAAACCCATAATTGCCGCAAAGATTAGAGGTTCAAGAAATCCACCGGTTTTGGGCATTTTTTTAAAAAATTCCGCGGGTTTTGTGACGACATTCACCGCTATTTGCGGCATTGCCGCAAAGTTAATGTCTTTAGCTTCCATCTTTCCCTCCTCCTTTTTTAGTTTTTAGATAAGCCATAATCTAATTTATTTATATTTCTCATGGATTACATTTTCCGTCAATATATTGTTTCGCATAGAAGCATCTTGTCATTTCGAGGAGCGACAGCGACGAGAAATCCATGTCCCGATCGTAGCGAGGGATCTTTAAATCTCCTCACTCAAATCTCTCCAACTTGGATTTAACTGATTTACCAGTTTATTCTTTTTTTCTCGTCTTCACTTTTTTATTTCTTTTTCTCTTGTGATTGCTGCAGTAACATCCTGTGTTTCTTCAAAATAAACCAATTTGTTCAAATTATACTTTGAAGTAAAGCCTGGGACCAACTTATTTTTATGTTCATAGAGCCGTCGGTTTAAATCGTTTGTCACACCAATGTAAATTACCTTATTGTTCCAATTAGTCAATAAATAGACATAATAGCTCTTGGTAAATATCATCAAGACTTCTCCCGGAGTTTACCCCGAGTAACCTCGAGGGAGCTAAGTGACATAAAAATATTGAAATGTCATTTCGAAGCAAAGCGAGAAATATTGCTACTTTTATCTAAGACTTCTCCCTACGGTCGAAGTGACAAAGTGAATTAGAAAATTTAAACCTCGAAGGAGGCATTAATCTTGAACGTCCTCACCGCGCGCATATCCAAAATATCCTCAACGCCGGTTTTTTCTTTTACTTGAGCCAAGAACTTCTTCAATTCTTTTGCCGTTGCCGCGCTGACAGTAAACCAGATATTATATTCATGATCGCGGCGATAATTATGGGTAACGCCTTTATTGGCGTTTACCGTCTGAACAAATATATCGATTTTTTCTTCCGGTACGCGCGCGGCGCAAAGCGTGCTGGTTCGTCCCAGTTTTGCGCCGTCAAATACCGCGCCTATTCGGCGGATGATGCCCTCATCTTTCATCTTTTGAATGCGGCCCAGCGCTTCTTCTTCGCTGATGCCGCACTTTTCGGCAACTATCTGAAAGGGGCACTCCTCCAGCGGAAATTCCTTTTGCAGAATATTGAGTAATTTTTTATCTATTTCGTCCATTTGCTAACACATTTCGTCATTCCGGCGCAGGCCGGAATCCAGTTATGCTATATTATTATATAAATCTTGCCAACCAGGATTGAAACTTTCTATCAATTTAAGTTTCCACGCTCTTTTCCATTCTTTCAATCCTTTTTCCCTTTCAATGGCAGAAGCCATGTTTCCATGTAGTTCATACCAAACAAGATGATGAACATTATAGCGCTTTGTAAAGCCTTCTACCAAATTGTTCTTATGTTCCCATATTCTCTTGACGAGATCTGAAGTTACACCAATATAGAGAGTTCCATTTCTTGCGCTTGCCAAAATGTACACAAGTGGTTGTTTAATCATGCATTTAAATTCTGGTTCCCGGCTTTCGCCGGGACGACGTCTGGATTCCGGCCTTCGCCGGAATGACATAAAAATGACTACTAGCGTCGCGGTTCATACAAGCACAACGGCTCCTCAGATAGATAATCGCCGGTAGACTCGTACGCGCGCGCGCGGCAGCCGCCACACACTTTGATAAATTCGCACCGGCCGCACTTGCCGCCGTATTTGGTGTAGTCACGCAGATTACGGAACACTTCCGAGCTCTCCCAAATCTCGGAAAAGCTCTGCTTTTGCACATTGCCGCAATTGATCTCCAGATAACCGCAGGGCTGAACCTGCCCGACATGGGAAATAAAGCAAAACGAGATACCGCCCAGACAACCTTGTGTGGACTCATGAAAATGGCCGCCCGTTTTTTTTATCGGTTTCGCCTCTTTGACTTTCTGCTGATGCATGATGCGGAAGTAATGGGGCGCGCAGGTGGCTTTAAGCTGAATGGAGCAATCCAGGCTTTGCTGATGAAACCACATGAGCGTTTCTTCATAGTCCGCGGCGGTGATAGCCTGCTCGGCTAAGTCTCGCCCCCGGCCGGTGGGGACAAGCAAAAAAATGTGATGCGCGGCGGCGCCCAGCTTTATGGCCAAATCCAGTATATCTTCAATCTGCTTGAGATTGGCGGTGGTAATCGTTGTGTTAATTTGGAATTCCATGCCTGCGGATTTCAACGCTTCAATGCCCCGTAACGCTTTGGCAAACGCTCCGGGCTCGTTGCGAAATTCATCGTGGCTTTTCGCGTCCTTACCGTCAATGCTGATGCTTACTCTTTGGATACCGCTGGCCACCATTTTTTGCGCTATCTGTTTATCTACGAGCGTTCCGTTGGTAGCCATGACCATGCGCAAACCTTTTTTTGTTCCGTAGGAAGCAATTTCGAAAATATCCGGGCGCAAAAGCGGCTCTCCGCCGGTTAGAATTATTACCGGCGACGACATAGCGGCAATTTCATCGATAAGCTGAAAGCACTTCTCTGTGGAAAGTTCTCCCGGATATGGGCTGCAGTTAGCCGCGGCGCGGCAATGGACGCAATTTAAGTTACAACTGCGCGTCACTTCCCAGGCAATCATATTTAATGTGTTTGCTAATTGTTCCATCTCCCGCTCACACTATAAATTTTATCTTTTTGTCATTCCGAGAAATCCGCCAAAAGCGGATGACGAGGAATCTTAAAGATCCCTCGTTATGCTCGGGACATGGATTTCTCCCTTCGGTCGAAATGACAATGTCTTTTCTTAACTTCCTATTTATTCAGCAACCGCGCAACATCTTTAGCCCAGTACGTGATGATGATATCCGCGCCGGCTCTTTTGATGGCGGTGAGTGACTCCAGCATCGTTTTTTCCTCATCCAGCCAGCCCAACTGTGCCGCGGCTTTAATCATCGAATATTCACCGCTGACATTATAAGCGGCCAGCGGCAAATCAAATTCCTGCTTGGCGCGATAGATTACATCCAGATAGGCGAGAGCCGGTTTCACCATGATAATGTCCGCACTCTCGGAAACATCCAGCGATATTTCTCTTATGGCTTCATCGGAATTTGCCGGATCCATCTGATAGGATTTTCTATCGCCGAACTGCGGCGCGCTTTCGGCGGCTTCGCGGAAAGGGCCGTAGAAAGCAGACGCATATTTAGCCGCGTAAGCCATGATAGGGATATCTTCCAGCGCGTTTTCATCAAGAGCTTCACGAATAGCCATAATCTGTCCATCCATCATCGCCGAAGGCGCGACCATATCCGCGCCCGCGCGCGCCTGAGAAAGAGCCGTTTCCGCCAGCACTTCCAGTGTGGCATCGTTTTGCACCTGATCTTTTTCCAGAATGCCGCAGTGGCCGTGACTGGTGTATTCGCAAAGGCAGACATCGGTAATCACCAGCATGTCGGGCACTTCATTCTTTATCCGCTTTACCGCCTGTTGAACAATGCCGTCTTTGGCAAAAGCGCCGGTGGCCATCTCGTCTTTTTTCTCCGGAATGCCGAAAAGAAGTACCGCCGGTATTCCCAGCTCACGCGCCTTTTGCGCTTCTTTGGCGATATTATCGATGGACATCTGGAATTGACCGGGCATTGAGGCGATAGGCTTTTTGAAATTTTTTCCGGAAACTACAAACAGCGGATAGACCAGATCGTCGGCGCTGACCCTTGTCTCGCGAATTAAACGCCGGAAGCCTTCATTTTTTCTCAATCTGCGGGCGCGATACTCTGGAAACTGCATTTGTTAATCCTCCCTTTTACTTATTTCTTCAT
>Ga0154766_123_pt27 | contig 16137 bp, 19 predicted proteins | sample Rifle2008BG16ft_FD_105774 | JGI IMG/M metagenome (GOLD analysis project Ga0154766, IMG submission 105774) | Deltaproteobacteria bacterium RBG_16_44_11
AAGATTGATGCGGAATTTGTGACGGTAGAATCAGAGCATTCGGCAATGAGCGCAGTTATCGGCGCTTCGGGCACTGGCGCGCGTGTTTATACGGCGACAAGTTCTCAGGGCTTGATGTTAATGCATGAACTTTTGCCCATTGCCTCGGCCATGAGATTACCTATTGTCATGGGTATTGCCAATCGTGCTGTTTCCGGTCCTTTAAATATATTAAATGATCATTCCGATATCATGCCGCAGCGTGATTCCGGTTGGATTTCTTTATTTGTGGAAAATGGCCAGGAAGCAATTGATCTTTCTATTCAGGCTTTCAAGATTGCCGAGCATAAAGATGTATTGCTGCCGGTTTGCGTCAATATCGATGGTTTTCAGTTAACGCACATGGTGGAACCTTTGGAATTCCCCGATCAGGAATTGGTGAATAAATTTTAGCCGCCGCGAATACCATACGCAACGCTTCATCCTGCAAAGCCGGTCACGATGGGAGCTTTTGCCATGGCCGATTATTTCACGGAAATCATGAAGGCGAAAGACGAAGCTCTGAAAAATTCTAAAAAGACCATTCTTGCTGTCTGGGATGAATGGGCCAAAATGTTCGGCCGCACTTACAAACCGGTGGAAACATATAAAGCCGAAGGCGCGGAAACTTTACTTTTGACGATGGGCTCAATGGGCGAAACGGCGGAAGTGGCCATTGATGAACTTCAGGCTAAAGGCTTATCCGTTGGTTTGATTAAACTAAGGCTTTGGCGGCCCTTCCCGTTTGAGGAATTGAAGGAAGTAGTAAAAAAAGCGAAAAAGCTGATTGTCACCGATCGCGCCGTTTCTTTCGGCGGGCCAGGCGGACCGGTTTTTTCGGAAATAAAGTCTGCCCTCTATCATGAAGAGGAGCGTCCGATAATATGCAATTACATTATCGGATTGGGTGGCCGTGACGTAGCTGTAACAGACTTTATCGGAATGATTGAAAGAGTTGTCCAGGAAGACATCAAAAAGATAGCGGACACTTATGAATTTTGGGGAGTGAGAGAAAAATGAATATTGTAGAAAATTTTGATTTATATGCCCCGCGGCTGGTAAATAAAAAGGAATTATTTTGCGCCGGTCACCGTGCTTGTCAGGGTTGCGGCGAAGTCTTGGCTGTCAGGCTGATGTGTAAAGCTCTGGGTGAAAATACTGTCATTGCTTCCGCGACCGGCTGTATGGAAATTGTATCGAGTATGTTTCCAACAACAGCATGGGAGGTGCCCTGGATTCACGTGGCTTTTGAAAACGCGGCGGCCGTAGCTTCCGGCGTGGAAGTAGGTCTTAAAGCATTGCGCAAAAAAGGCAGGATTGATGACCGTTATGTAAAGGTTGTCGGTATGGCCGGTGACGGCGGCACAATGGATATTGGTTTACAAGCACTTTCGGGGGCGATGGAGCGCGGCCACGATATGCTTTTTGTCTGCTTTGACAACGAAGCCTATATGAATACAGGAATTCAACGTTCCAGCGGTACGCCGATGGGCGCATCCACTACAACTGCCCCCGCCGGGAAAATCAGTTTCGGACAAAAAACATGGAAAAAGAATATGCCGGAAATTATGGTTGCCCACAATGTTCCTTACGTGGCCACCGCCTGTCCCAGTTACCCGCTTGATTTTATCCGTAAAGTGGAAAAGGCCAAAAAGATCAAAGGACCTTCTTATATCCATTGTTTTTCCGTGTGTCCGACCGGATGGCGTTCTCCTTCCCATTTGACTGTCGCTTTGGGGCGTATGGTTGTGGAAACCGGTATATTCCCCTTGTATGAAGTGGAAAACGGCAAGTATAAGATTTCCGCGGAAATGCCGAAAAAATTAAAGCCGATTAAAGATTATTTCAAATCACAGGGACGCTTCCGTCATTTAGCGGAGCACGAAATTAAAATGATCCAGAGTAGAGTAGAAAGCGAATACAATAAGCTTTTGGACAAAGTCAAATGTCTTAAAGCATGGAATTGATATATTGATATAATGGAGAAGGCCTGAAAAATTCTGAGGTGATTTACGCATGAAAAAAGCCGCAACTATGATAGAGGCGAAAACAAAAGAAATAATAAAAAAACATGGCGGGGACAAGAGTTCTTTGATTGCTGTTTTGCAGGATATTCAAGAACAATATAATTACCTGCCTAAAGATGCGCTTGCCACCGTTAATGAAGAAATGGAAATTCCGGCCAGCCGCATTTACGAGGTGGCAACTTTTTATAATACCTTTAGTTTGAATCCCCGCGGCAAGTATTTAATAGAAGTTTGTGCCGGAACTGCCTGTCACGTGCAAGGTGCATCCAGGTTAATGGACAAGCTCCAGCGGGATTTGGAAATCGAATGCGGAGAAACGACAAAGGACAATATGTTTTCCCTGGAAGAGGTACGGTGTCTCGGGTGCTGTTCTTTGGCGCCGGTTGTGCGGATTGGCGGCGATATTCATCCATATCTCACACAGGATAAAATTCCCAAGATATTAGGAAATTATAGAAAACAGGGGTGAGAAAGTGAAAAAAATCAGCACAATTGACGATTTGAAAAAAGCCGGGGAGAAAGGTTTAAAATCTCTTTTTCCCGACGGTGTAAAAATAGTTGTCGGCATGGCAACGAGCGGCATTGCTTCCGGCGCGGATAAAGTCTATACAGCCCTCGATGAGGAAATTAAGAAAAGAAAACTTTCTTATATCTTAGCTAAAACCGGCTCAATGGGCATGGATTTTATCGAACCGCTGGTCGATGTGATTGAAAAAGACAAGCCGCGCCTTTCTTACGGAAAAATGACACCGGCCAAGGTGCCGCAACTCATTGATCAAATCATCAAAGGTAATGTCGATAAAATTAGGCCGCTTTATCGTATTGATGAAGAAGATGTCATCATAACGGGAGAAGTGAAACATTACCTGGTGGGCGCATTACCCGAATATTTGAAGGATGTGCCTAAAATTAGCGAACTCCCCTTTTACAAAAAGCAAGTTAAAATTGTGACGAGAAACTGCGGAATAATCGATCCGGAAAACATTGAAGAATATATTGCCCGCGGCGGCTACTTTGCTCTGCAAAAAGCTCTCCGTACAATGTCTTCCGATGCCATCATCGAGGATGTAATTAAATCCGGTCTGCGCGGACGCGGCGGCGGCGGATTTCCCGCAGGAAAGAAATGGCAGAGCTGCCGCAATGCTCCGGGCGATATCAAATACGTGATATGCAACGGTGATGAAGGCGATCCGGGCGCTTATATGGATCGCAGTGTTATGGAAGGTGATCCGCACAGCGTCATCGAAGGTATGATCATCGGTGCTTATGCTATCGGCGCGCAGGAAGGTTTCATTTATGTGCGCAACGAATATCCTCTGGCTGTCGCCAATTTAACCAAAGCCATTGAAGAGGCCCGTAGCCTCGGTCTTTTAGGTAAAAACATTTTCGGCGCAAACTTTAATTTCGATATTAAGATCAGCAAAGGTGCGGGAGCGTTTGTTTGCGGCGAATCCACAGCGCTCATGGCTTCACTGGAAGGGAAAGCAGGTGAGCCGCGCGCCAAGTATATTCATACGGTGGAACATGGCCTCTGGGATCGGCCGTCTAATTTAAATAACGTAGAGACATGGGTAAACGTGCCGGTAATAATAACCCGTGGCGGCAAATGGTTCTCCGAAATCGGTGTGCCGCATAGCACAGGCACAAAGGTCTTCTCTCTGGTCGGGAAAATCAACAACATCGGACTGGTGGAAGTGCCGATGGGTATTCCCTTAAAAGATATTATTTACGATATCGGCGGCGGCATTCCGGGTGGTAAAGCTTTTAAGGCAGTGCAAACAGGCGGCCCTTCCGGCGGCGCTATTCCGGCAGCAATGATGAATCTCCCTGTAGATTTTGATTCCCTGTGGGAAGCCGGCTCTATGATGGGTTCGGGCGGCATGATCGTCATGGATGAAAAGACCTGTATGGTTGATCTGGCGCGATACTTTATTGAATTTTTGGTTTCCGAATCCTGCGGTAAGTGTATACCCTGCCGCGAAGGTGTCCGTCGTATGAATGATATTTTACATGATATCTGTGCCGGTAAAGGCAAAGAAGGCGACGTGGAATTACTGGAGTTGATGGCTAAAGGAATTAAGGATGGTTCGCTTTGCGCCTTAGGCGGCAGCGCCCCGAATCCGGTGTTGAGCACGATTAAATATTTTCGCCAGGAATATGATGCGCATATTCAGAAAAAATGTTGTCCGGCTGGAGTTTGTCGCGCCCTGATTCGCTATGAGATCAACGCAAAAAAATGTACTGGTTGCGGTGTTTGTGCGAAGAAGTGCCCTACGGAATGTATTTCCGGGGAGAAGAAAAAGGCGCACAAGATCAATCAGAAAAAATGTATTAAGTGCGGCGTATGTATGGAAAGCTGTAAGTTTGAAGCAATAACCGTTGAATAAAAGGTAGGATATACGATGGTAAATTTGATTATTGATGGCAAAAAAATAACGGCCAACAAAGACACGATGATTTTGGAAGCTGCCCGTGCCGCGGGCATTGATATACCAACTCTTTGCGCTCATGAGTCAGTATCGCGATCAGGCGCGTGCAGGCTTTGTGTGGTGGAAGTGAAAAAGGGAAACAGAACCAAAATAGTAACTTCCTGTCTATATCCGGTGGAAGAAGGCATCGCCGTGGAAACGAAAAATGAACGGGTCTTAAATGTACGCCGTTTAGTGCTGGAATTGTTATTAGCCAGAAATCCTAAATCCGAGGTTATTGCCGATTTAGCCAAAAAGCTCGGCGTAGCGCCTCAACCCCGATTTATTCCTGATACGGATAAAGGCAAATGTATTTTGTGCCGTTCCTGCGTGCGCGTTTGCGAAGAAGTGGTCGGTGTCAGCGCGATCGGCTTATCCTGTCGGGGCTCGCAGAAGACGGTAGGTCCTCCTTACAATGAAGATTCGGCCGTTTGTATCGGTTGCGGCGCTTGTGCTTTTATTTGTCCAACGGGTCATATTGAAATGGAGACAACTGAAGATAAGAGAAAGATTTGGGGACGCACATTTAAGATGAAGGCCTGCGACGTTTGCGGCCGCTATTTTGCCCCCGAAGATCAGTTGAAATACATCAGTAAGATAACCGGGGTTCCGCTTAAGGAACTGGCCATTTGTATGGATTGCCGCTAAACTTTTTGTGTTTCCCTGTAGATTAATCAGGTAGCTTATAATATCAAAATAATTAGCAAAACATTCACGGGATTTCAGGGAGGGACAGCTTACGATGTCCCTCCCTGTTTTTATCATGACCATAATAATGTATCATTTTGTGCGGTGTGTGTCCGATCGTCCAAGATGTAGTGCTTATATAAATGATTGCATTGACAAGCAATCAGGCTTTTGTTAAGCTGACTCATACTTTTGAAATAAATAATGGTTTGGGAGGTGTGTCATGTCTTCAGTAAAACCGGAGTTCATTGATCATAATAACAAAAAAATATTTTACCTGAATTTTTCCAATATGGAAAAAGATATCATACCTGCTTTCATGGAAGAGGCAAAACAAATACTGTCGTCCAATCCGCCTACTTCGGTTCTTTTCTTAGCTAATGTAAATAAAATGAGTTTCGATAAAGTGATAGTAAAGAATTTTGTTGGATTCTTTAAATTTACAAAGACATACACCAAAAGAACCGCCGTTATCGGTTTGGATACCATAAAGAAAATGTTGTATGAAGCAGTTCTTGTGCTGTCCGGCAGAGGTAATGAAAATATTCGGGTGTTTGATGGTCCCAATGCGGAAGCAAAAGCTAAAGATTGGTTGACCATTTGATAAAAATTTGCTTTTAACGAAATTAATTAAAAGCAAAGCCCGCTAATCAAAATATCTTTTTACGTCTATTTTGGCCATGTTCGGATCAATGATGCCGGAAACTGATCGTTTATATTTTCCGCCTGTTGTTTCGACAAGGCTCGTCAGCTCACCGGTTTCTTTTTCCGATCCATCGAACTTGGTAAGGATCAGAACACGAGGACGCATAAGATCGAGCGTCTGATGCATAACCAGTCCCACCTCGTCCGTATCAAGTTTCAGGAGCGTGCCGACAGGAAAAATACCGATCATGTTTATAAAGGATTGAAGCAAAGCGGGACTGCTGGTGATGCCTCTGTTATTCAGCAATATTCGGATCGCCTTGTCGGGGGGGATGCGGTTGGTATAATATACACGCGATGATGTCATCGCCTCGTAAGAATCGGCCAGCGAAATAATTTGTGAAAACGGATGCCTTTTATGTTCACCTTCAATGGCAGGATAACCATTCATACCGTGCTGATGGTGCTCAAATGCCACTACCATGGCCAGTTTGGATATGTCTCTGACATTCGAAAGGAGCAGCGCTCCCTCCACAGGATGCTGTTGAACCGTCTTCCACTCCTCTTCGGTAAGTTTATCGGGCTTATTAAGAATTTCGGGGGGAATATTCATCTTGCCGATGTCATGCATGAGCGCCGCGACGCCCAGCGCGGCGAGTTGTGGTTTGTCCAGAGATAAATATGTTCCCAGAGACACGGCCAGAATCGCCGTATTCACACAGTGAGCAAAGGTGTATTCATCGTGCATCTTGATATTGGTCAAGCCGATAAGGGAGTCTTTATCGTCCAGCACATAATCAACCATCGTCTGAATGACCGAAGTGACTTTGCGCATATTGGATGCCTTGTTGAGATAAACTGCCTGGACGACTTCCTTCAAAGAATTGATTGCGTCGGTGAAAATGTCGGAAGCCTTTTCTCTCTCGGCTTTGATAGCGCCCCCCATTTGTTTGTCCACAAGAATTGCGCGGTGAAGAGTTATGTGAGCAATGCCTTCTTTCGCCATCCTTTCGTGCGCGCTTATTAGTTCGGCAAACAAATCTTTTTCTTTGTTCATCATGCCGGCAAAACGAATGAATTCCATTGCCGTGATTTCCGGCTTAAAAACAATTCCACCGATGTCTCTTTCAGTAAATTGTTCGATTATTGACGAAAGATTCTGGTCGATAGGGATGGATATGGTTTCAAAAAACAGTTCGCCACCCATCAAGTAAAAAGCCACTTCATTTCTATCCTTTAACAATTCTTCCGTATTGCTTTGGAGTTTTTCCGCTGCCGCCCGCAGAATCGGGTGTTCTTCAGGGTAAAGACTTGCGCTTTTCAAAACAGCTGAAAACAGCTGAAAAGATGTTTTAGAGGATTCAATCAGCTTTTGTTTAGCCAGAAAAGATTTCTTGGCTTCCGCCTGTTTATTGCTTTGTTCGTCCGCCATTAACCGTGTCTCCTTGAAATTTCCTCTATGGCTCGCCGTGCCGCGCTGCGCAGCTCTTTCTGCAGTTTTCGCGATTTCCACCAGCGGATACGATCATATCTCTTAAGAAATATTCCTGAATTATTATCGCCGATCTTCCCCAGCGCCTTAATCGCCTCAAGGGTGAAATCCTGCTCTTTTTTATTGAGTTGCTGTTTATCGAGAAAATCAATCAGGGGCTTTGCTTCCCCGGCGCCGATATCCGGAAAACTGGAAAACGCCTGCAGCGCCAGTTTTTTGATTTCACCATCCTTGTCCTCAAGAAAAGTGTACAAAACACCTGCGGCTTTCTTTCCTCCTATGCTGATTAGTCCATGGATAACTTCCTGCCGTATCCGTATATCTTTGTGTTGGGCAACTCTTTTGAGAAAGGTAATAGCCTGGTCTGTCTTACTTTCGCTGAGGATGTTGACGATATTGCGCACAAAATACCAGCGAATATCGGAAAGGTGTTTGACAAACAAAGCGACCTGGTTTTTGCCGATATCTTTAACCAAAGCCAGATAAAAAATACGCGCTTTCTTGTCTTTTTCTTCCGCCAATAGCTCCAAAAGAATCTCCGTAGATTCCAATTCAAAAACGGTCAAATAAGTGTAAGCCGAACGATATTGGACGGAATCATTGGGGTACTTGCGCAATTCTTCCATTGCCGCGATAATGTATGATTTTGCTGCTGCTTTTTTTAAGGCTTCATGCGCTATTGGTTGGAAGGCTGCCTCCATCGGCAGATTAAGCGCTTTAACTATTTGTATGGAGATTTCATAATTTTTATTTTTTAAAAAATATTCCAGGGCGTTTTCAATTTGCTTAATAATGCCGGAAAAAGATGTGATGTCATTATCTTCTGAATTGATATTTCGATGATTTTTTACCAAGGGCATTAAGGCAATAAGCGTCTGCACATAAGAGCGCATGGTATCCATCTCATTTCCTACGTTGCTAAGAGCTTGAAGTTCTTCCATATCTTCCGGGCTGTATTTCGTCATCTCTTTGGCTATAGCGATGAGGTCATCGTCGACAGGTGTTCCCTGAAAAGAGGCGGGATGACTTGGTAATGGAGACGTATCCGGCTGCTTGAATGCCGCTTTTTTAAGAAGCGTGGCAATTTGTTGCACCGTCCAGGAGTCAGAAAAACGTCCTGTCTGAACTTCATGATGGGCGCTGGGAAGATTTTGATCGGCTATGGGGTCTTCTTTGTTGGCTATTTCAGCATCAAGTTCGCCATATAGTTTATCCGCGATAAATCCGTTGCGGTAGCGAGAATCAAGAGCCAGAACGGACTTGGCCATGCCTTCATAAAGTGTCTCAGGTGAAGATTCTTGCTGCTCATCAATTTTCTTCCCTGCTTCCTTGTACAGGGCAAAGAGACGGTCTTCCATGGTTTCCTGGTCAGCCTTCGTCTGCTTTGCCAGTTCGATCATGTTCGCGCTGAAGCCGTCGGGATCGGTAGCAAGGTTGTCAAGAACAAGCGTGCGGCCGGGGAATCCTGTCGTTTTTTTCAAGACAGGCTGCTCATTCTTGTCGGTGTATTCTTTTTTTTCCTGGTCGTGCGTAACCGGAGTTGTGATTACTTCATCGAGTCCAGCTTCAATTACCTTAATATGCGATAAGCCTTTTTCCCAGAGGATAGAAAATATGCCGCCTTTCATTTTGCACTCTTCGGCGTTCAGAGCCAGTGTTTGATAAAATTGCAGCAATTCTGGTTCAGTCAGTCCTTTGAGAAAAACGATCTCGCGAATTTCTTTTACAAAGAGGTCCTGAGCAATCGGTTTGTTTAGATCATTGTCTTTTCCGAACGGCGTGTTTTTGAAGCTAAAGTGATTTTTGTGCACACCGATATGATATTCTTCACCGGTCTGAAGAAACCTATTCAGCTCTTCAAAGGATTTCTTTACGGAATTGGAATAAACGGGATTATTGGGCGGATAAAGTCTAACAGCGCGTATTGCCGAAACAACACTTCTCATTGTTTCCTGAATTTCAGGAGACAACAGCTCTTCTTGCCGGATATCTTTTTGCATAGTTGATTGCTCCCACATCAATTGAGCAATGTCATGATATTTTTATTTCGCAAGAACTTGTTTGTACTTGGCTAAAGTATAGAAAAACCGCTATTGTATGTCAATGAAATAATAATCGCTATTATTGAAAATGTTGCAGTTAAAAACAAAAATGTGCAATAATGCTGTTAAAATATTCTAGGGAGGAGATTTAAAGTGATTGAGCAATGGATAGGAGAAATTAAAGAAAAATGCGCACCGGACACCCTGGGCATGATTCTTATCCATAACGGTATTGTCCGGGCAACGGCTAAAGATGGAAAAGCGGTGCGGGAGATAAAGGTTTCCTACGACCGCTCAAAACTCATTGAAACAATTATTGAATTCAAAAAAAAGGAAGGCATTGCCGATATTCGGGGATGGATTAACGAAGGCGTATTACAAATTGGCGAAGATATCATGAAAATCTGTGTTGCCGGCCGCTTTCGCACGGATGTTTTACCTGTCTTTCAGGAACTCCTGACAATTATAAAAAGAGATATTGTAAGCGAAGAAGAAATCCATCCTTCACGAAAATAACAAAAGGATAGCGGGGTCGTTGAAAACTGCTATGTTTTGGGGCTGTTCAAATACCCTAAAGGGCACACGAATGTTCAGATGCGCGGCGCGCAAAAAAACGCACCGCGAGGCGTATATGGATATACGTTGAGCGGTGCGTTTTGCAGTGCAACACAGCAGATGGATGTTTTTCAACAGCCCCATAGCGCCTACTGTTTTTTATAAAGCATAATCGCGCCCAGCGCGGTGCAGATAGCTCCGGCAATTAAAAAGACCATGGTTTCATTTGTGGAAGCACCGGTAAATGTTCTGGCGAGTTTGTCACCGAAAGCGCCGTAAAGATTAATGCCCCATATAAGAAGGCCGATGCCGGCAATGAGTAGCACAATCCCAATTTTGCTTAAATTATTTTTTGCCATTTGATTTCTCCTTAAACAAATTAATTTGCGGGTAAATACTAAACAGCAGACCTATTTAGCCTTACAATAGGCCTGCTGCTAAATGCGCATTTATTTTGTTTTTACAGTTACGCTGTACTGTAATCTAACGATACCGTTTAAAATGCTTCTTTTTGTGTTTTGAGGTCTCTACCGCAATTCCTTTTTCAGTGTGGAGATTAGCGTTTGAATATTCGTTCACGAAGAAAACTCTCACATTATCAAGCGCAACGGAAGGTTGATGAGTAACACAAGCTGCCTGGGGTTATGCCTTATACTTAAAAGACACTCTCATTTTTACCCGATATTCGACAACTTTGCCACCTTCGATTCTCATATCGAGTTCTTTTACCTCGGCAACTCTCAAATCTTCCAGGCTTTTTGCCGCTGTTTCCACGCCTTTTTTGGCGGCATCTTCCCATGATTTATCACTGCCGCCGATAATTTCAATCACTTTATAAATACTGCTCATATGTTTCTCCTTTCTTTTCTTTTTGTTAGTGGATTAAAAACGACTCAACACTTCACAACGGTATTTCTTTGATGATTGGTGCAAAGTATAAGAACAATAGCTTCGCCTGTCAACGAAAAAAGGAAATAATATTTTGTGTAACGAATATGGAGATATCAGAAAAATATATTAATAAATATTAATTATTTCGACTATTTACAATGAACCGTCCAGGCCCTCGGCGACAGGAGACTTGCAGTGCCGGCAGTGTTGCGCTCCCCGAAAGAGCGGCTTGCCGCAGGAAGGGCAATGGTATCGCTCGCATACAGCGCGTGCCCACTCAACGCTGCCCTTCTCGTCGCCGAATTGGGCGACTTTTTCGCGCCAAAGGGGAATGGTATTTATCATTACCCGCCTTCCCGTAGCTAAACCGAAGTTTTCAATCATCTCGCAGGGCCAGTTCGTACACTGATGGCATGAATAGAATCCTTTTGCTCTGACGCAATTTCTTATTGTGCAAAGTTTGCAGTATCCGTATAACTTTTTCGGTGGTTCGGATTGCATGCAACCCAGGCACAAAGTTTCTTCAGGTTTAGTGCCGTAGAGCTTGCCCATGATTTCCCGGAATTTTTCGTTATTATCCCTGGTGGCGATATACACTCCGCAGGCGCCGCAGTACAGGCCGCAGGGCGCCATTAAATCTTTATTTTTTAGTTCCTCTTCGGTCCATCCTTCCATAGAATCTACCCCTTATGGTTTTTATGGATATTTTCGTGAAGAAATAATATTTTTATTTCTTTTCCCTGATGCCGACCAAATCTTCGTAGATGTCGATTACCGGTGCGCCATCGAGCATAGAGCCGATCTTACCGAAAAGCTCCATAAAGTAAGGGGTCGAGCTATGCTGAGTCAGCGCCTCTTTATTCGTATACTTTTCATACATAAGGAATTTCCCCGGTTCTTTCTTCGCGCGATGAAGAGTATAAACAAAAGTGTCTTTTTCGGCCTCCACTTTGGGGACCATTTCTTTCAGCGCTTTTTCCAGTTCCTGCTCCATTCCCGCCTTTGCTTTCATTACCGCGACCACCACCAGCATCTTTGCCTCCTTAATAATTGTATCTAATGTTTGATTTGGCAATACTAACTTTATTTTTTTCGAAAACAATATAATTTTACATGTACAACTAAAATATCAAGACGTCCACTAAAAATATTTTTTAACCTTTGCTTTCTTTCACCCTGCATTTTTATCGTCGCTGTTGATTATAACTAATTAATAATATATTATGTGCAGCAAATCATAAATAATGTTTGAAAGGAGTAACCGTTATGGAAATTAAAAAAACAATGCAGGATATTTTCGATAAGGGGCTTGAACTTTCAAAAAAGACGTATGATAAAGCAAGGAAATTTGGAGAAACAGGAATTGCACAGGTAGAAATTATTGCCCTGCAGCATAAAATGGAAAAACAAACCGGGAAGCTGGGGGCCCTTGCCTACAAACACCTATCTAAAGAAACAACAGCACTAAAGAAAGACACCAAAGGAGTTCCCGCACTGCTGAAAGAAATAAAGAATATCAAACAAAAAATAAAAAAACTAAAAAGGAATGAAACATGAATCTCTCGCAGTTTTCTCTGGAAGGAAAAGTAGCCCTGGTAACCGGCGGGAGCCGCGGCATAGGACGCGCCAGCGCTCTGGCGTTAGCCGATGCCGGCGCCAACGTTGTAGTGAGCAGTCGAAAAATAGCCGATCTTGAACCGGTAGCCGAAGAAATAAAAGCCAAGGGTGTAAAGTCCATGGCGATAGCGGCGCATAACGCCAAGATAGAAGATTCAAAGGCGCTGATCGAACAGGTCATGAAAGCATTTGGAAGAATCGATATTCTCATGAACAACGCGGGAACGAACCCCTACTATGGCCCGCTCATGGAACAGGATGAAAAGACCTATGATATCACTATGAATGTCAATCTGAAAGGCATTCTATTCTTAAGCCAGCTCGCGGCAAGAAACATGAAGACACAGGGTGGAGGATGCATTGTCAATACATCCTCCATCGGCGGTTTAAGGGCTGGTGATCTGGGCGTATACTCAGTTACCAAGGCCGCCGTCATCATGCTTACCCAAGTTATGGCTAAGGAATGGGGACAGTACAATATTCGGGTGAATGCTATCGCGCCGGGAATCATCAAGACACGTCTTAGTGAAGCCTTGTGGAAAGATCCGGCAGTCAACAAGAAAGCTGTTGCTCAGATTCCGATGATGCGGCTGGGCGAGCCGGAAGAAATCGCCGGTGCGGTCGTGTTTCTGGTCTCCAAAGCAGGGAGCTATATCACGGGAGAAACAATCGTGATTGACGGCGGCCGCGTCCACGGCGAGCCTTCACATCTGAAAAAGGCGTAATTTTTTTACGCCACCGTAGGTAATTATGTAGAAAACAGATAAATTCCGACAACGCGAAAAATTATAAACTTACACAGATCGGATTACCACTTCTCTCATCGTTTATCGCGGCGCTTATTGAGCGCCCGGGCCGGTGACAAAGCCTTTGGAGGGTGGCCCTGTATCCGCGGGAGTTCCCGCAATCTGGGCCAGATAAGCGGCGCCCAGCTTTTTGAGGTGATCGCTGACGTTGTCGAAATAATTAAAGTGGATCTGTTCCTCGTCGGTAATGGTCTCAAAAAGCTTCATGCTGATGCTGTCACCGTTCTCCCGGCACACCAGTAAAAACTGATTATAGGCGGCAATGGTATCATCTTCCAGTTTCGCGTCAAAGGGAAAAACGAATTCGATTTTCTGTGCCTTCTCCACCTGACCGTCGAACCCTGCGGTCGGTTCACCGCCCAATTCCTTGATACGCTCAGCAAACATTTCCGCATGACGCATTTCATCAATAGCGATGAGTTTGACTTTGGCCGCCAGATCGCCGTAATCCATGTCGGCCAGGTTATAATGCTGATTCATATATTGGTAGATGGCTAAAAGCTCCATGGACCTCGCCTTGTTCAAAACCTCGATAACTTTATTTTTTTTGAGTTCCTTTGAATCTTGCGCCATGTGAAACCTCCTTCTTTGATGAAAGTTGTTTTGTCTGATGAAGAAAAATATAACTTGAACCTGGAAAGGGATTATATCCATTTTAGAGCGAAATTACCAATCCATTTTTCAATGGGGAGCGCAAGCCAGCACTTCCTCGTTGATGGAATCATTGAGCATAGACAAAAGCCCATGCTTATCTTTTACTCCTGAAATTAGCGCTTGACGGTCCAGAGGGCAATCTTCTTGATTCATTTCCATCTGGTATTTTTCTTTAAGAGGTAAAATGACATTTTCAGGAAGATGGCCTGTTATCAGTATCCGCGTCTTCATAATCCTTGCCGATCTTGTTTAATATTTTTTTCAAGGCAATGAGTATATGAAAAAACGTTTATGTGCCAAGAAAATTAAAGGTCTAGATGTTGTTGGCATCTAAAGGAAAACGGATTTATTAATAACCCAAAACGACTTTTTTCCCTAACAAGGATGACTTGCCCAGGGCAATCTTGAAGTACTCCAGCATCAATTCTTCAATGATTTGTTCCTTAGGGGCATTGGTATAAGAGTCTTGTTTTTTTATTTCATTTGTTTTGATTTTACCGCCCAGAACGGCCAGAGATTGCCTGGCCTGCTGCAAAGAGGTATATTTTTCCATTAAATCATTTTTGGGTAGGGCGGAAAGCTGTTGATAAGTCGAGATTATCTGCTTTGGCGCGGGCAGGTTTGGCGATTCCAGGATTGCTTTTAAATTTTTGGCATTTCGTTTCATTCCCTTAATGATATGTCCCGTTTTGACAAAGTTGACTCCGGACCATCCAGCCCGAATCCATTGAAAAACGCCGGATCTGACCATGTGTGGCGAAGAGCCTGACTCGACATAAACTGCCACCGAAAAAAAATCATAGATGTAAGATTTAACCCAGCCCAGGCCTGTTTTGGCCGAGCCTGGTTCGCCCGAATAGTAGTAATTCCAATCGTCATCATTCCCCAGGATGAAGCCTTTTTTACCGACGTTGGATTTATCAATCTGCTTGGAAATGGTAATTAGCACCTGACGTCCTTTATGATTGAGAAGGATGAGGGTTCTTTTCAGATCGTATTCGTAGTAGACACCGGTGGTGAGGTCTGGAGTGATAGCGTCGCGCTGTAATCCTCGAATGATGACAGGTTGACCGGTGGGCAGGACCAATTTCCAGCTACCGGGCATTTTTTGTGCTTCTCCCGGAAGGCCGATCCATAGAGAATACCGCAGAGAAGCTGGGCTCGTAAGAGCCGATGGAATTTGGTGGTTATAAGAGTATTGCAGGAAACCGGAGAAGTTGATCCTGGTATCGAATTCATAATAGGCTCCGGGGGCTTCCTGGAGTTTCGGGAGAGCAGCTTCCTTATTTGCTTTAGGTCCGAGGACATAATCCACAAGGATAGCGACGGCCTGGTCATCAAGTCCAACTTTAGGATCAGCGCAGAACCCAACAAGTTTCATTGCCGCGGCGGGGATAAGGCTGGAACTATCCGAAAGAGCAATAGCCGCCAGAGCCGGTTGATGCGTAAATATTGTCAGCAGTGAAATCATCACGGCTAGCGATAGCCATCGGAAACCGGAGGAGGGGTTTGTTGAACATCTTTTAATCATATGCTTTGTTTAAGTCGAGCAAGCCGGTTTCTCCTGATACTGTATGTTTATTTGCGCTGTCAGGCACCCGACTCTCCGGCGATGCCGCAGTACTTCAATCGTGTATAAGTTGTCGCTGATTATCTGCTACAGAGTTACAGCCGACCATATTTATATCTTCCATATCATACTTAGGGCGTAAATGCCATCAACAATAGGCCGTCTGACAACCCCTTTTTTATTCTAATTTGTATGGCTCAGTGGAATCCGTCCAGTCAAATAATACGGCGGCATTAGAAGTAATATCTCGAAGAATAAAAACATATGAATCAATATTTTCTGAAGCATCTATTACGGGCTGAACATTTAGAGAAAATATGCCTGGCCTGCCCACGTCGTGACTTTTTACAATAAAATAATTACTATTATGATGAGGATATATATCTTTTTGAAACACTTTTTTGAAATGACTTAAAATATTTTCAGGCTCTTCTTTCATTCCTAAAAAATCTTTTGCTTTAGAGTTAGTAACAATAGGCATAAACTTGTTGTCCGTAATTATTATTCCTTCGTCAAGCCTATCAACGACATTCAGTAATTTACGTTTTTCAAATATTTGATTTCTTAAAGAAGCGAGTTTAATTTGAGATTCTATTTTAGCAAGCAATTCATCAACATCAAAAGGTTTTGATATAAAATCATCAGCGCCCAATTGCAGGCCTTTA
>Ga0154766_106_pt9 | contig 15821 bp, 16 predicted proteins | sample Rifle2008BG16ft_FD_105774 | JGI IMG/M metagenome (GOLD analysis project Ga0154766, IMG submission 105774) | Deltaproteobacteria bacterium RBG_16_44_11
ATCCCCCAGGGATCGGTACTGCGATCCAATATTTCCTGCAATTGCAAATTGATCTTTTCCCGCTCGGAGAGAATTTCATCCAACTCCACCTGCCCGCAAACACTACGCAAAGTTGTCTGGGCGAGCTGTGATGTCGCGTAGAGATAATTTTCTACATTAACCACAGCGGAATTCGCATCCAAAACACGAAAATAAACAACTGCGTTAACCTTGATGGATACGTTGTCTTTGGTAATTACATCCTGCGCTGGAACATCCATCGTAATTGTCCGCATATCTATTTTTACCACGCGATCAATTATAGGGATAATTATGATTAAACCAGGGCCTTTGACATCGCGTATGCGCCCCAGGCGAAAAATAACCGCCCTTTCATATTCATTCATAATTTTAATAGCAGAGAACAAAAACATAACCACCAGTGCTATAACAACGATCATCGGTAAAGAAAATGTACTAAGCATTTTTACGTTCCTCCTTTATATTATTTTTTTTATTTCTTTATTTCTTCGACAGTAAGTTTCAATCCTTCAACTTTAATAATCCGAACTTTCGCGCCCTTGGGTATCGGCACACTGCTCGCGGCACTCCAATATTCGCCCTGGAAGAAGACTTTGCCTTCACTTGTGATGTCGGTTGTCGCCTCACCCTGCCCTTCTACCATTGATTCCGCTCCGGAATAATGTTTGCGCATTTGCGCTTTAATCGCCATCCAGATGACGACGATGAAAAATCCGGATACCAGCACCACCGCGGGAATCAGCACCTGTAAGGAAACCCGCAATGCCGGTTCCGGCGTATCGAACAAAAGCAATGAACCAAAAACCAATGAAACAACACCGCCAACAGTAAGCATTCCATGACTCATAACTTTTATCTCCGCAATAAATAAAATAACGCCGAAAATTATCAGCAAAATCCCCGTGTAATTTACCGGCAAAGTGGACAGCCCGAAGAAAGCCAAGAGCAGTGATATGCCGCCGATGACTCCGGGCAAAATCGCTCCCGGTGTGGATAGTTCAAAATACAAACCGGCCAAACCGATTAATAAAAGAATATAAGATATATTGGGATCAGAAATAGTCGCCAGTATTCCCTGCCTTGTTCCCATCTCTTTACTATTAATTACCGCATTTTTTGTCGACATTTTCTTTTTGCCGCCGGCCAGATTTATTTCTTTCTTATCAATTGCCCCCAGAAGTTTAGCTACATCCGGCGCGACAAAATCGATGACATTAAGCTTGAGCGCTTCTTCGGCGGTTATGGATTCACTTTTGCGCACTGCCTTTTCCACCCATTCTTCCGAGCGCCCTCTTGTTTTAGCAATGCTTCGGGCGTAGGCGGCGGCGTCATTTTCCACTTTTTGGGACATTGTTTTATCCATGCCTCCACCGCCAATACCAATCGCGACGGGATGAGCGGCGCCGATATTCGTGCCGGGAGCCATAGCGGCAATGTGCGCGGCCTGCGCGATAATTACACCGGCGGAAGCAGCGCGCGCTCCGGAAGGATAAACAAAAACAATTACCGGCACCGGAGCATTGAGAATGCTTTTGGCAATATCCCTCATTGCCGTATCCATTCCACCCGGCGTATCCAGCAAGATTATAATTCCTTCCGCATCGGCCTTTCGCGCCTCTTCAATGCTGTCGGCTATATATTTTGCCGTTGGCGACGTGATAACACCTTCAACTTTAATCACGTTAAATACAGGTTTTTTCTCCTGTGCCACACCGCCGGCACTCAGAAATATTATTGATAATATGAATATATAAATTATTTTTTTGAACATTTTTTCACCTTTTTGAATTTACTCTTGTAATTAAGCTTTAACTTCTTTCATTATCATTTTGACGTCTTCCCAGACAAATTTTTTCGCTGAGGGATTTCGCAACAGATATGCCGGGTGATATGTCGGCATTAATTTTATACCTTCGTAAGATTGAAAACGGCCGCGCAATGCAGTTATCGGCGTTTCCGTTTTTAGAAGTGTCTGCGCCGCGAATTTTCCTAAAGTACAAATCACACGGGGTGAAATAATTTGCAATTGGTTTTTTAAAAACGGTTCGCACAACTCTATCTCATTGGGCAAGGGATTACGATTGCCGGGCGGACGGCATTTGAGTATATTGCAGATGTAAACGTCTTTGCGCATCAAACCCATAGCTTCAATAATTTTAGTTAAAAGCTGACCGGCTCTGCCGACAAAAGGCTGTCCCTGTTCGTCTTCATCAGCTCCGGGAGCTTCACCCACAAAGACAATTTGCGCGTAAGGATTGCCTTCGCCGAATACCAGATTCTTCCTTGTTTTGCCCAGCGGACAGAGCTGACATGCTTTCATCCCTTGATGAATATTTTTTAACTCTTCATCGTTATTCTGCCGGAAAACATTTACCTTCCCCACGGAGGGCGATGGTTTTTTCCATTCCAGTCCCACGGATAAACTTTCCTGATTAATTACCTGCCCTTTTATCGCCTTAACTACAGACAGTAATTCTTTTTGCAATTGACTATTGTCTACCAACAAAAAAATCCCGGCATTAACTTCTGCCGCCGCCTTTCTTCTTAATTAAACTTTTAATGTGGTTAAGAATCTCATCCGCCGCTTCTATTTTGGTCATTTTACCCAGGGATTCCGTCTTCCCTTTTCTATCGATTATTGTGATTATATTGGTATCGGCTTGAAAACCGGCGCCTTCTTGGCGCAAGTCGTTGGCGACGATCAAATCCATCTTTTTCTTGCTTAGTTTTTTTCTGGCATTGGCTAAAAGATTTTGCGTTTCCATGGCAAAGCCGACAACTATCCTGCTGCCTTTATTTTTTCCGATTTCCTCGATGATATCGGGATTTTTTTCCAGGTTAAGAGAAAGGGTCTTTCCGGCTTTTTTTAATTTATCTTTGGAAAATTCCTTCGGCCGATAGTCGGCAACAGCGGCGGCTTTGATAATAATCGCCGCCTTCTTATAATTTTCCATTACTGCTTTATGCATCTGCCGCGCGGTGCGCACCGGTATTAATTTTTCCACCGGCGGTGCAACTAAGTTTGTAGGCCCGCTGATCAAGGTGACACAAGCGCCGCGGCGTTGCGCGGCTTTGGCCAGAGCGTAACCCATTTTACCCGATGATAAATTGGTGATGAAACGCACCGGATCCATCGGCTCCTGTGTCGGACCCGCTGTAATTAAGAATTTTTGACCGGCAAAATCTTTAGGCGTTAATAGCGACTCAATTTCTTCGACAATTTCCGAAACTTCCGGCAATCTGCCCGCGCCTTGAGTTTTACAAGCCAGTTCTCCCACGCCGCTTTCCATCACGATATAACCATATTTTTTTAATCTCTTGATGTTTTCCTGCACAATAGGATTTGCCAGCATTTTGTCGTTCATCGCCAGACAAATAAGCGTAGGCTTTGTCCCGGCCATAATTGTTGTAGAAAGCAAATCGTCGGCGATACCGGAGGCAATTTTCCCAATAATATTACCCGTTGCCGGCGCGATGACAAAGGCATCTGCAAAATCAGCCAGCGCGATATGCGCCATATCGTATTTTTCAGTTGGAACAAACATATCCGTATAAACTAAATTCTGCGAAAGCGTTTGCAATGTCAGAGGGGTAATAAATTCAGCAGCGCTTTTCGTCATGATGACCTTCACCTGCGCGCCTTCCTTAATCAAGGCGCGGGTCAATTCCGCAGATTTATAAGCGGCAATTCCTCCCGTAATACCCAAAACGATTTTTTTACCCTTAAGCATATAAGAATTTCTCTATGGCAAATTTACGAATAATATAACAATGTTTTAACTCAATATCAAGGCATAAACTATCTTTAAATAAATCATATACCCAAGGTTTATCTGATAATTTCACGTTGATTATCAAATCTTTTTATTTACCTAAAAATAGAGATTATTCGATTGACATGTCCTGCTTCTTTGTGCAGCGCCGGCAATAAAAAAGGGAATTTACCTTGCAAAAGAAGCTAAAACTCATTATTACAACCGCGCGCTTGAAATCTCTAAATTTATCAGGAGCAGTTATGAAAAAATCCAATTTATATCTTACAATTTTTCTGGGAGTCATATTAATAGGATTATTATGCTGGCTTTATTTTGGTAACTATCTGGAAATGGAAAAACCTGAAATCAAATTGAACCGGGAGATTTCACCCATGGGAAAACAAAAAATAGTTGAAATAATATTTTCCGACCAAAAAAGCGGTCTTTCCAATTTAAAAGCAGAAATTATTCAGGATAATAAAGGCAGAATAATAACCGAAGAGAAAATCTCCTCTAGGGGGATTAAGCAAAAAATTCTGTCCCTGACTATAGACGCCGCCGCGCTTAACCTCAATGATGGGTCCGCGACAATAAATATCACGGCCAGAGATTACTCTCTTTTTAGAAATCAAACCATTTTATCTCAACCAGTAATAATCGATATGAAACCTCCGCAGATTATTTTGCCGGGCACAGTCAATTATTTCAATCAAGGGGGCACGGGCTTTATTGCTTACCGGGTATCAGAACCTGCTGCAGCAACCGGCATTTATATCAACGATCATTTTACGCCCGGCCATACATTGACACAAAATAACAAGCCGGCTTTCGTCGCCTACTTTGCCGTGCCGCTTTTCGCCTCCAACCAGAATACTAAAATAATTGTTTTTGCCCGCGATGAGGCGGGAAACGAAGCAAAAAGCGCCCTGCCCTGCATTATCCAAGAAAAAAAGTTCCGTTCCGACAAACTGAATTTAAGTAAATCTTTTCTGCAGCAGAAAATGCCCGAATTTCAGTCTGCTACCCCCCAGTTGCAGGGGAAAACCCTCGTGGAAGTGTTTGGCCATGTAAACTCTCAAATGCGTGAAGATAACGATAAGGCCATTCAAGTTATTTGCCAAAAATCAGCTGGTAAAAAGCTTTGGGAAGGCACTTTTTTACGAATGCGTAACGCGGCGACAATGGCTTCATTTGGAGATAAGCGTGCCTATGTTGTCGATGGTAAAGACTTTGGCAGTTCGATTCACTTTGGTGTCGACCTTGCCAGCAGCGCTCATGCCGCAATTTATGCCGCCAACAACGGGATTGTTGTTTTCGCCGGAACTTTAGGGATTTACGGAAACACCGTTATTATCGATCACGGCCTTGGATTGTTCAGCTTATACGCACATTTATCTTTGATTGAAACAACCGCCGGCAAAAACGTAAAAAAGGAGGAACTTATCGGTCACTCCGGGACAACAGGATTGGCGGGAGGAGATCATTTGCATTTCGGTATTCTTGTCGACGGTCAATTTGTCAATCCGCTGGAATGGTGGGATCCGCACTGGATTGAAGATAATATCAATAAAAAAATGCGCTTCTGAATTTATAGCGCCTTGGTTATTTATTTATATTCAGCTTTTGTTGATATCGCGATGGTTCAAATTTATAATATACTTCTTCGCGGAAAAGTGAGAGCTCAATTCGTTGGCCATAACAACAGAACGGTGTTTTCCGCCCGTGCAGCCCAGAGCAATATTTAAACGGACCTTCCCTTCTTTATCGTAAAGAGGAATAAGCAACGTCATCAGATCAAATATTTTCCTTAAAAACTCCTTGCTCTCTTTGTTTTTCAAAATATAGTCTTTCACGGCAGCGCAATGACCATCGTAGTTTTTTAAATTTTCCACAAAATAAGGATTGGGTAAAAACCTTACATCAAAAACCAGATCGGCGTCAGCGGGGAGGCCGTAACGATAACCAAAAGAAGTAACGTTGATAGCCATTTTTTTATATCCTGCCGATGGAAGAAAATGCCGCTGAACTATATCTTTTAATTGATGAACATTAATGGAAGTTGTATCGATAATTTTATCCGCCATTTTTCTCATAGATAATAATTTTTCTTTTTCCAGCCGTATGCCTTCCATGATAGGCCCCTTTTCGGAAAGAGGGTGACTGCGCCTGGTCTCGCTGAAGCGGCGTAAAAGAGAATCGTCGCTCGCCTCCAAAAAAAGAACTTCTATTTTGAAGCCTTTGTCCTTAAGCCGAGCGAATATCCGCTGGTACTTTTCGAGAAAACTTCTCTCCCGCAAATCCATAACCATAGCTACCCTATCGATTTCCGGTGAGGAAAGGGTTGTTATGTCAAGAAACTTCGGCAGCAAAACAACAGGCAAATTATCCACACAAAAAAATCCGATATCCTCCAACGCCCGCAGGGCGGTACTTTTACCGGAACCGGAGAGGCCTGTAATAATTACGACGCGCAGATTTTTCATTCAACTATCCTTTTCAACTGTTGAATGGCTCTTTTTAACAGATTTTTATAAGAATACCCAGAAGAGGGAATTTTTACAAGCAAGAATTTCGGGCTAAAATACAGGCGAAAAAACTGATTTAAACTTGGCAGGTTTCATCTTGATCAATTATTAATTTGTATAAATCACCGCGGGACTTTGCTTCCAATAGTTTCTTGCGGAAATTAGCCGCTTTTAACATTTTGGAAATTTTGGCCAAAGCCTTTAAGTGCTGGCCGGATGAATTTTCCGGCGCCAGAAGCAAGAAAAAAAGGTGAACGGGCTTGCCGTCAACGGCATCAAAGGGAATACCTTCTTTACTGCGTCCAAAAGCAACCACGAGCTCCTCCAGCCCCGGAATTTTTCCATGGGGAATGGCAACGCCGTCACCAATACCTGTGGAACCAAGTTTTTCTCTTTGCTGCAAAACTTCTATGACCACGGAGGAATCCAGTTTTAATCCTCCCTGAATTATTGTGTTGACCAGCTCTTGCAAAGCTTCCGTTTTATTCTTAGCCTTTAAGTTGTCATTAACAAATCCACTACTACAAATTTGATCCAACTGCATTTTGCACACCTAAAATTACAAAGTCCGGTTTTTTATAATTGAATCCGTACCTTCATGATACAAGATTTCTTTATTCCATTCCATGGCCGGTTAGCTTTTTGTTTCGATAAGGGTATAATTTCCATCATCCCGGCGATAGATCAAACTAACGTTTTCAGAAGAAGAATCGCGATAAATTATAAAACCGTTTTTGGCTCCTTCTATTTCCATAACTGCTTCATCAAGCGACATGGGCTTCAACACCATTTTACGCGTCTCCACAATTCTGCCTGTTGTAAATTCTTCCGCTTCCTCCGTTTCACTCGCCTTTTCTCTGCCATGCCGAATACTGAGGGGTTTACGTGTTTTGATTTTCTCTTTTTGTTTTTTAATCTGCTTTTCAATTTTTTCTATGCATTTATCAATCGCCAGATGCATATCCTTGGCTTTCTCTTTCGCGTTTACATTCCACCCATTGGCGCTCAGATTGATTTCTACAAGATTCCTGAACTTTTCCACGGAAAGAATAATATGAGCTTCGGCAGGCGTATCCAAATATTTTTTTAGTTTCCGGATTTTTTCTTCCGCGTAAACTTTTTGCCATTTCTCATCTTCACCGTTTCTGAAAGTTACCGAAATCTTCATTATTCCCCTCCCTTTTCAGACCATCCTTCCGGCCCTTTCATTAGTTCCTTTGAAGCCGGATAACAAAGGTCAGTCATATAGTGATGTGAAAGATAAAAGTCAATTAGTATTTTCACTTTTTATTTTTAAAATATTTACCTAAAACCAATGAATTTAAAAATATTTTTTCCTTTTAGAAGAAGGCAAAATGCCCATCATTTCCCTGTATTTGGCGACTGTGCGGCGTGCGATATCAATGCCGTTAGCTTTGAGCAGTTCAACGATTTCGCAGTCACTATAAGGTTTTTTGGGCTTTTCCTGACTGATTATCTTCTTAATTTCTTCTTTCACGCTTTTCGAAGCCATCGTCTCCCCGGATGTTCTTTGAATGGAGCTGCCGAAGAAGTACTTCATTTCAAAGATGCCTCTGGGCGTATGCATGTATTTATTAGTTACGACACGGCTAATTGTAGATTCGTGCATTTCCACATCGCCGGCAATATCGCGCAACACTAAGGGTTTGAGAAAATTGATACCCTTATCAAAAAAATCTCTTTGATGCTTAACAATGCTTTCCGCCACTTTATAAATTGTCTTTTGACGCTGTTGTATGCTTTTAATCAGCCATGTAGCCGACTGCACTTTATCTCGAATATATTTTTTACCGTTTTCCTCTTCTCCGTTACGATGCGAGCCGAGACCGGCCATAACCTCACGGTAAAAATTACTGATGCGCAGGCGCGGCAAGCCGTCATCGTTTAAAATTATTTTATATTCGCCTGCCGCTTTGACAATATAAACATCCGGGATGATCGCCTGAATTTTTTCTTCAGAATAAACACTGCCCGGCCTGGGATCCATACTGCTAATCAATAATACAGCCACCTCGACTTCACGCAGAGGGACTTTTAATTTGCGGGCAATATGGAGATAATTTTTTAGTTCTAAATCTTTAAGATAGTCCTTAATGATAACTTCAATGATCCTGTTTTTTCCCACACCCAGCATTCGCGCCTGAATCAGCAAACATTCCTGCAAATTGCGGGCGGCTATACCGGGCGGATCGAATTCTTGAATTTTTTTGAGAACGGTTTCCACAAAATCTTCGCTAACATTTTCCAGAGAAGCGATTTCCGGCACTGACGCGCATAAATAACCATTTTGGTCCAAATTACCGACAATTTGGGTACCGATGCGCATTTCATCCTTCGTTAAAGGCGAAAGCTTCATCTGCCACATCAAATATTGTACGAGCGATTGACTTTCGGTAAGAACATTATCCCAGGAAGGCGCTTCCGTGTCTTTACGGCTATACGTTACGCCTACCGGGCCATAGTCTTCCAGATAGTTATTCCAATCAAATTCTTCACGCCCATCTCCCTCCCCGGTAATCTCTTCCGTGCGTTCGATTTGTTTTACATCTTTATGTTCGATGGATTGTATATCATCTTCGGCTTGGTCGTGGACATCTTCAATATTTTCTTCATCGGCGGAAACTTCTTCCAAAAGAGGATTTTCTTCCATTTCCTGATTGATTGTTTCGACAAGTTCCAGCCTGGATAACTGCAGCAATTTTATAGCCTGCTGCAATTGCGGCGTCATAATTAACTGCTGGGAAAGCTTTAAATTTTGTCTTAATTCAAACGCCATAATACATAATCAAAATTTTAAGGATTTTTTATAAATTGAAATTTTCACCAAAATAGAATTTACGGGCAAGCTCGCTGCAGGAAATTGTTTCCGGGCAACCTTCGACAAGAATCTCGCCTTCATTGACAATGTAGGCACGGTCACAGCAGGAAAGTGTTTCGCGCACATTGTGGTCGGATACGATTATTCCGATGCCCTTGTTTTTTAGCTTTTCAATTATTCTTTGGATATCGGCAACAGCAAGCGGATCAATGCCGGCAAAAGGCTCGTCCAAAAGGATATACTTCGGGGATGTTACCAGCGCGCGCGTAATTTCCACTCTTCGTCTTTCACCTCCGGACAGGGAATAAGCGTAATTTTTCGCCAAGGAGGTCAAATCAAGTTCTCCTAAAAGTTCTTGCAGTTTTTCTGTTCTCTCTTCTTCGCGCATATCAAGTGTTTCCAATATGGCTAAAATATTTTCTTCAACAGTCAGTTTGCGGAAGACGGACGGTTCCTGCGGCAGATAATTCAAACCTTTGCGCGCCCTTTTGTACATGGGATCAGAGCTGATATCTTCACCATCCAAAAATATCGCTCCGTCATCAGGCTTAATCAAACCGACAATCATATAGAAAGTAGTAGTTTTTCCGGCGCCGTTTGGGCCGAGCAAGCCCACCACTTCCCCCGGTGAAATCGATAAGTCAATCCGGTTAACTACTTTTCTCTTATGATAAATTTTTGTTAGCCCTTTTGCCGATAAATTGCTCATGATTTACAGCACTAAATGGTTCTTACTGAATCCCAATTCCTTCCTTTTTTGTTTCCTGCGGATATAATATCGCGTGCGTTCTTTGTTTTTTCCCCGGTTCGCATTCTTCAACTTTTCCGCGATTTTCATTAAGATAAATGGTCGCTTTACATCCTTTTATTATATTGCTTCCTTCGCGCATTACCACGTTGCCGGTTAAGATTACCTGTCCGCTATCGTGATAATACACAGCCTCATCACTGGTTACAATTCTTTCCCCTTGTGTTGTCGAAACATTGCCCTTCGCTTCTATTTTATCCATCGCGCCTGTTGCATCGAGCGATGTTTCCCTTTTTTTCCCTTCTTTGCCCGCATCTTTTTTGTAATGCAATAGGAACTGATCCGCTTTCAACAACTTGTTTCCTTGTTTAGCTGTGGCGTTACCGACAAACTTTACCAGTTTCTTATCCTTATAAGCATCCATACGATCGGAAACTATTTCGATGGGTTCATTTTTGGTAATTACCTCTTCGTTAGCAATAATATTATCCTGAGCGTACAGACCAGAAGGCGTCAGCAGAATAATACACAAGACAAACAAACATGCTTTTCTATAAATCATATTATTGCCTGACTATTTTATTTTTGCTTTCACCATGGAAGAGAGATTTAATTTACCGCTATTGATGAAGAGCGTCAGCCCTGTGCCCTTTATTTTTACGCGTTTATTTTCCATGGTTACCGGTGCATTGGTAAAAAACTTTTTTTCCGCATCGCTGTAATTCAAATAATCGGTAGTAAATTTGTCGCCCTCACTTGAAGTAATTACAACATTGCCATTAATTTCAATATCCTTTTTATCCGTCAGCATCTTACCTTTATCGGCTGTCATGAAATAGACTTTGCCGTCGGACGCATTTAATTTTATTTTAACCCGGTCGAATATGGCAAGATTTTGCTTTCTTTGATATGTGGCGTTATCGGCTTTCACCTCCCATTTGGAGTTGTTTTCGCCGACTTCCGTATAAACAAAACCTTTAATTTCCAAATCAACTTGTTCGGGTAATATTTTTAAAAGGTTTTTTGTTTTTGCTCTGCTATTACTAATTATCGCTACAACAACAATCAGCAACACCACAAAAGCGATGACTGCCGCGGAAATAATTTTTGTTCTTTTGCTTAATTTCATTTTACATTCCAGCACATTAAGTCATTTTCCGGTTCCAACAAGCATAAGTTATACCATTGAGTCTGCTGCATGTAAAGACATAAGGACAATTAGGTAAGATATTAAAGAAATACTGCCCTGTTGTAAGACTGTTAGCTTCATCTGCTCATTTTTTAATACGCACAGCGAATTCATACTTCGCGGCAATTTCCGGCCATTTGCCCTGGGCCTGCAAAATCATCTCGCAAATTTCTCTTACCGCGCCATGCCCGCCCCTGTTTACGGTTATATAATCAACCGACTTTTTTACTATATCGAGGGCATCAGCCACCGCCGCGGAAAATCCTACGCGTTTTAATACAGGTATATCCACGATATCGTCACCCATAAAAGCCACGGCGCCGGCCGATAACTTATGCCTTTCTAAAATTTTTCCAAAGACATCTTTTTTATTTAACGCGCCCTGATAGACATCATTAATTTCCAGATCCCTCGCCCGATGTTCGACGACCTTTGATTGCCTTCCCGTAAGTATTGCGACCTGAATTCCATAACGTTGAATTATCTTCAAGCCATGTCCGTCGCGAACATCGAAGTTTTTCATCTCGCGGCCTTTATAATCCATGATGATCCGGCCGTCTGTCATTACTCCGTCCACGTCTAAAATGAGCAATTTTACTTTCTGGAGCTTTTCTTCTATGTTTTTTTTCATTTTTATAATTTTCCCCTCACCAATCCATCAATTTGTTTTAGTGTCGTCAGCAATTCTTCCATTGAATCCAGATAAAGCGAATTGGCGCCGTCGCATAACGCCTTTTCCGGGTTGCGATGAACTTCGAAAAAAACTCCATCCACACCCGCGGCCACTGCGGCTCGCGCCAGATAAGGAACCATCTCGCGGTCGCCGCCGGATGCTGTTTTCTCACCTCCCGGCAATTGCACACAGTGGGTGGCATCAAAAATTACAGGGTATCCCATGCGCCTTATAATCGGCAAACTGCGCACATCAAAAACCAGGTTATTGTAGCCGAAGGAAACGCCGCGTTCAGTAATCAGAATATTTTCATTACCGGCCGCTCTGGCCTTTTCTATTATATTGGCGGTATCCCAGGGCGCCAGAAATTGACCTTTTTTCACATTAATGACGCGCGCTTTTTTGGCAATTTCGGTGACAAAATCAGTTTGGCGGCACAGAAATGCCGGAACTTGCAGAACATCCAACACTCGCGCCGCGGCGTCAATTTCCTCAAAACGATGCACATCGGATAGAACAGGAACACCCAATTTCTCTTTTATTCTTTTAAGAATCGCCAACCCTTCTTTTGCTCCCGGGCCGCGGTAAGATTTAATAGAGGTTCTATTGGCTTTATCGTAAGACGCTTTGAAGATAAAAGGAATCTTCAATTTCGCCGTGAGTTTTTGCAGATACTGAGCCGTATCCATGGCCGTTTCTTCATTTTCCAATACACAAGGACCGGCAATCAAAACAAAGCCGGAATTATCTCCAATGATAAAATCGCCCATATTAATTTTTTTCATCTCTTATTACTCCTTGGTTTGTTTCTGTTTTTCCTTCTGCAGAAAGTGTATTTTAAGCCGGGGAATCCCTCTGGCCGCTTTTGCCGATTCCGGATTAAGCTCGTAGGCGCTGGTATAAGCTTTCAGCGCCTCCTCGTAAAGCCCTTTCTTTTCATAAGCCTCACCGAGGTTGGCATATACTTCACTATCATCCTGGTCGTACTTCACCGCGATCAGGTAATTTTCAATGGCCATATCCCAATTGCCGCTCGTGGTATAGGCATATCCCAGGCTGGAGTAAGAAGAAGATTTTTTCGGTTCTAGTTTCACAATATCCTGGAAATAACCAATCGCTTTTTTATATTTCTTTTCTTTCAAGTAATATTGGGCAAGGATACTCAAAGTTTGTTTAGTCTGAGGCGATATTTTTTCGTAGTGCGCTATGGCTTCCCTTTCCCGGCCAAGCTGGATATAGGTATAGGCAAGATTATAATGCAGCGTTGCATGCTTCGCGCCCAGTTTAAGCGCTTTTTCGTAATTTTCCGCCGACACGGCGTATTTTTTCAGTTCACCATAGGCAAAGCCCAGGCTGACAAAAATTGAAGGTTTTTGGGGAAATTTTGCCGCTAATCTTTCGTAGTATTTTACCGCCTGATCGAATTTCTTGTTTTTAAGAGACAGCTCGGCTATCCTTCCCACGGCATCAGCGTCTTCGGGGTTAATTTTCAGTACTTGTTCGTATTCGTTAAGAGCTTCCGCGTCCATTTTTCTTTTTTCGTAAGCGGCGCCCAGATTGAAGCGGACTACCGGGTCATTAGGACTCAACGATACCGCCTTTTTTAAATTTTCCATTTCTTCCTTTGATTTTCCGCGTCCGGCATAGGCCGAAGCAAGATTGGCATAAGCGGCAACCAGTTGCGGCTTGTTTTTTATAAGTTCCGTATAATATTTAATGGCATCGTCATACTTTCCGAGCTTTAAAGAAACATCGCCCAGAGCAAGCAGGGCTAAATCCGCATCCGCCGAATGCCCGGCAATATATTTGTATTGTTCAATGGCTTGAGTTGTCATTTTTTCCTTTTCGTAAGCCTCGCCTAATTTATATCTTGCCGCATAATTATCCGGTTCAATCCGCACCACCTCGCTGTAATTTTCTATCGCCTGCTTCCATGATCCTTTTTCCGCCAGAGCAAAGCCCAGGGTTATATAGGATTGCGCCTGGCGCGGATTGATTTTAACCAGTTTTCTCGATATTTCAATCGCGTTGTCATACTCTTTTTTCTTAATATAACATTTTGCCAGCTCTTCCAGCGCCACGGTATCATTGGGACTTAGCGACAGTGCTTCCTTATACTGGCCTATAGCATCATCTAACCTGCCCTGGCGTGCATAAATTCCGGCCAGAATCTTGTGCAAGCCGGCATCCTGTTTACTTGCGGCTATCGCTTTTTTCAAATAATCTATTTGTTCTTTAACATTGGTTGAATCTTTGGCAAACCTAAGCCAATCTTGCGGCGTAATAATAACTTTCAGCGCAACAACAGCGATAACATCATTTTTGTAATTAACGCGAATTTTATAATCGGATATTTCCGTGGAGCCCTGCTTCATAGAGCCGCTCAGCATTATTTTGTTGACGAGATTAACGCCTTGGAATAAAATACCTATATCATTATTCCCCTGCCCCAGTCCTTCCACATTCACCGTTGTGTATTTGCCCGTTAAATCGTCACTGCCTACCGATTTGACCGCGAATTCGTCACGGTAAGTTAATTCCAGAGCTTCATACGCGTCGACGCGGATGTCGTGGCCGTTTTTTTCTGTCGCCAGATAATAAAAATGCGGCTTTTCCTTCAAAGCGTAATAGGAAAAAGTATTTTTTACTCGTGTGCCATAAAACATAAAAGTACGAATAGTTTGGGGACGGAAAAAATATATCAAGACGCAAATTAAAATAAAAGCAATCACAACGAGCAGTATTTTGCCGATAGGAGCGCGCTTCTTTATTGTTTGATTTTCTCTGTGCCGAATCGTCATTTATCCCTCAATAACTGTTTTTTCCCATCGCGAACCTTCTGCAATTTGTCATTATCCCCGGGGGTGATATTTTTGGTGAATCTCTTTTAACCTGTCCCGCGTAATATGCGTATAGATTTGTGTTGTGGATATATCGGCATGCCCCAGCATGACCTGCACAATGCGCAAATCCGCGCCGCCTTCCAAGAGATGCGAAGCAAAAGAATGCCGGAAGGTATGCGGATGAACTTTTTTCTGCAATCCCGCTTTTTTAGCGTAACGAATGACCATTTTCCAGAAACCCTGCCGGGTAAATTTCCCCCCGAAACGGTTCAGAAATAATACTTCCGTGCTTTTTTTCTGCATCAATTGCGACCGGGCATTATCCACATAAACCCTTACGCAATCATATGCCGTTTTGCCGATGGGAACGATTCTTTCCTTATTTCCTTTGCCCATAACAGTCAAGAAGCCGACTTGCCAATTAATGCTGTTCATTGTCAGATTAACCAATTCCGAAACGCGGATTCCTGTCGCGTATAAAAGTTCCAGCATCGCGGTATCACGCAGAGCCGAAGGCTTCTCGCCTCCGGGCTGAGCTAAAATAACTTTCATTTCCTCTTTACTTAACGTATCAGGAAGCCGCATCCATACTTTGGCCAGCTCAATGTTAGCCAGAGGCGTTTGTTCGATTTTCTTTTCCATGAGCAGATATTTATAAAACCCTCTCAGCGCGGCAAGCTGCCGGTTCATGGAATTCGCCGATAATCCTTCATTTTTAATTCGAATCAAATACTCAATAAGAATTTCCGGCGTAGCTTCCTGCAATTGCGTTAAACCCTTTTGCCGGATAAAGACAAGAAAACGCCGCAAATCGCGCCCGTAGGCTTCCAGCGTGTTTTGGGCAACCCCGCGTTCAATGAGCAGATAATTTAAATACTTTGCCAGCAATTCCTGCATGGAACTTTTTAACGCAAATATGCTTGTGAAGCAAAGTTTTTTTATTGACTTATTTCGTAATCTCGTAAAAATAAGGACTGGGAAAACAAAAAAAATATCTTGGGGGGGGGAAATATCTAATGAAAAAAGTCATCATTGCCTCCGATCACGGAGCGATAACCCTGAAAAGTGAAATTATATCCTTTTTAAAAACAAAAAGTTACGAGATAAAGGACATGGGCGTAAATACGGAAGATTCGGTGGATTATCCCGATATTGCCGTGGCCACCTGTGAAGAATTTAAGAGGGGCGGGTATGATTTCGGTATTTTGCTTTGCGGCACGGGAATCGG
>Ga0154766_127_pt7 | contig 15759 bp, 15 predicted proteins | sample Rifle2008BG16ft_FD_105774 | JGI IMG/M metagenome (GOLD analysis project Ga0154766, IMG submission 105774) | Deltaproteobacteria bacterium RBG_16_44_11
GTGGCTAAAGATGAAAAGACGTTGCACCTCAAAGCCGGTGATTCCATCGTTGAAGTTGTCAACAAAGCGCATTATGGAAAAAACGAAGGTTCTCAGACCGCAGAAATTATCATTTTCTATGCCGGCGTGGTGGATAAACCAATAACCGTAAAGTGAAATATTTAGATATTTCCTTCCCTTGTCAAACTTACCTATTTTCCATTTTTTTATATCTGTTTGACAAAACAGTCGTATTTGTTATAGATATTTAAAGTTAATTCGTCATCCAATGATTAAAAAATACATAATTTCAGGTATATAAGATGAAGAATATTAATATCGGTTTAATCGGGTTAGGCAACATTGGCACAGGCGTGGTCAAGCTGTTAGCGCAAAACGAAGAATTGATTACCAGAAAGCTCGGCGCGAAGCTGGTTTTAAAGAAAATCGCCGATATCGATATTACCACACCTCGCGCGGTTAAACTTGATAAAAATCAATTAACTACTGACGCTAAGGAAATAATCAACGATAAAGATATTTCCATTATTATCGAACTTATTGGCGGCTATGAACCGGCGCGAACTTTTCTATTGGAAGCTATTGCTCAAGGCAAACATATTGTCACCGCCAATAAAGCTCTTCTGGCCACTCACGGCAATGAAATATTCCTGGCTGCCGAGCAAAAAGGAATAGATATCGGTTTTGAAGCCAGTGTGGGCGGTACTATTCCGATTATCAAAACTCTGAAAGAAAGCCTTGTTGCCAACAAAATCAATTCGATTTTAGGCATTATGAACGGCACTTCCAATTTCATTTTGACCAAGATGACCGATGAAGATAAAAAGTTCGATGTTGTTTTGAAAGAAGCACAAGCTCTAGGTTTCGCCGAGGCGGATCCTACTTTCGATGTGGAAGGAATCGATACCGCTCATAAGCTGGCGATAACTCTATCGCTTGCCTACGGGGAAAAAGTTCATTTAAAGGATATTTATTGCGAAGGTATAACTAAAATCGGCAGTGAAGATATCGCCTTTGCCAAAGAGCTGGGGTTCCGGATAAAACTTTTGGCCATTGCCATTATGAAGAATTACATTGTGGAAGCGAGAATTCATCCAACAATGATTCCATCGGGGCATCTTCTGGCTAACGTAAATCAAAATTACAATGCCTTTCATATCGTGGGCGATGCATCCGGGCCGGTTTTCCTTTTTGGACAAGGTTCGGGGATGATGCCTACAGCCAGCGCCGTTTTAAGTGACATTATTGATAACGCCCGTAATATTTTAAAAGGCATCTCCGGCCGGGCGCCGCTTAGATCAATCAACGAGGCGGCCATGGGGGATATAAAACTCAAACCCATTGATGAAATCGAAACAAAGTATTATTTCCGTTTCTCCGCTGTTGACCGGCCGGGTGTTCTCTCCAAAATATCCGGCATCTTGGGCGAAAATAATATTAGCATTGCCACGGTTATTCAAAAAGCAAGAACAGAAAACAGCGCTGTGCCCATTGTCATGACAACTTATAAAGCCAAAGAAAAGAATGTGCGCGAAGCTCTGCAAAAAATAGACAAACTTGATATTGTGCTGGACAAAACAATTTTGATTAGAATTGAGGACGAGCTAAATTAAAATTTTTCAAAACGAAGATTCTAAAAATATTCATATGAAATATGTGGTGCTGCTCGGCGATGGAATGGCCGATTATCCTACAGATAAACTCGGAGGAAAAACGCCTCTTCAATGCGCCTTTACACCTTATCTTGATCAGATTGCCGCGGAAGGTACTCTGGGCTTGGTTGATACCATTCCGAAAGGACTTAATCCCGGCAGTGATGTTGCCACCTTGAGCGTGCTCGGCTACGATCCTCTTCAGACTTACACCGGACGGGGGCCCCTGGAAGCGGCAAGTCTCGGAATAAGTCTGGGGCCAAACGATATAGCTTATCGTTGTAATCTTGTAACCATCGGCGAAAAAGATTCCCCCCAGGCCTTCATGGAAGATTTTACCGCCGGGCATATTTCCATTCCAGAGGCCAGAGAAATCATTCTCGATATAAATAAAGCTCTCGGTTCGTCTCAATTTCAATTTTATCCGGGCGTTGGTTACCGCCACTTATGCGTTTGCCGCAACGCTTCTTCCTCGCCGGAAACTACTCCGCCTCATGACATAACGGGTAAAGAGATTGCATCTTATCTTCCACATGGTGATTTCGCCGAAGAGATTAATTCTCTTACGAAGAAGGCGGGAGAAATTTTAACAAACCATCCGGTTAACGCCCGAAGAAAAGAGCAAGGTAAGAAACAGGCAAATTCCATCTGGCTTTGGGGGCAGGGAAGAAGGCCTCAGCTTGCTTCTTTCTCACAGAAATATAATCTGCAGGGCGGAATGATTTCCGCTGTTGATTTGCTCAAAGGAATCGGTACGCTCGCCGGGTTAAAAATTCTTCCCGTGGAAGGGGCAACCGGTTATATCGATACCAACTATGAAGGAAAAGCTAAAATGGCGCTGGACGCGCTAAATTTTATGGATTTTGTCTTTCTTCATCTGGAAGCGCCCGATGAAATGGGACACGAGGGTAATGCCGCCGGAAAGATTCAGGCCATCGAATTATTCGATGAAAAAATTGTAGGACTGATTTTAAATAATATCGGAGTATTCGGTGATTACCGTATTCTTGTGCTCAGCGATCATCCGACACCACTGGATTTAAAAACCCATGTCAGCGATCCCAGTCCTTTCGCGGTACTGTCTTCCGAGAAATCTGAAAATAAAGTTTCCGGCTTGCCCTTCAATGAAATAGCCGCTAAAGAGAGTTCAATTTTAATTTCTCCCGGCTATTTATTAATGGAAAAATTTATCAGGAATTGGAGAGCTTTTGCCGGTCAATAATTTAACAAGAATTCGAGTGATCTACGCCGATACGGATGCTATGGGTATCGTCTATCACACAAATTATATCAAGTGGTTTGAGGTTGGCCGTAATGAATTGATGCGGCAATTGGGCATTGCCTACACCGAAATGGAACAGCTGGGGTTTAATCTTCCGCTGACAAAAGTCAGTTGCCACTATCTTTTACCGGCAAGATATGATGATATAGTTATAATTGAAACTAAAATAGAGTATATAAAAAGAGCAAGCATGAAATTTAATTCGTATCTCTGGGATGAAAAAAGGGAAAAACTTCTTGTGGAAGGCTATACGGTTCATGCTTGTGTAAATACAGAGGGGAAGATACGAAGAATTCCTCCACAGATTCTTGAACTATTAACTAAATATAATATTAAAGGGGAATAATACATGACGGCAAAACTATCCAAAAAAGAACTCAGAGAACCTGATTTTTTTCAATCCAGTATTCAAAAAATCACTGATTACATTTCCGAAAATACAACACGCTTTTACTCAATTTTGGCGACAAGTATTTTAGCTATTGTTATTGCGATTGGCATTTATCTTTACTGGAATGATTATCAAACAAGCGCAACGCAAATATACGCGAAAGCTCAGATCAGTATGCTCAGAAACCAACAAAATCCCGAAGGCGTAAGCGATATCATGATTGTTTTCAAGGAATTGATTGATAAATATCCGCATAGTTGGAGCGCGCGCATGGCTTATTATCATATGGGGAATGTTTATTATAATTCTGGTGAAGTAGACAATGCTATTGACAGCTACAATAAATTTTTGTCCTCCGCTAGATCTGACGACGCCGGAATAAAATTTCTGGCTTTAACGTCGCTGGGATATTGTTTTGAGGCGAAGAAGGATTTCAAAGCGGCGCTCAATTATTTTGAACAGGCTCAGAAAAGTAACAATATCGGTTTTGAAGCAATCGGTTTTCGCAATATCGCGCGAATATATGAACAACTAAACGATAAAAAGAAAGCCTTGGAGAACTATGAAAATGCTTTAAAAATGGCCGTTGATCCTTCTGTTTCTCTTTTTATCAAACATAAAATATCGTCTCTTAGCTAGAACTGATCCGGGGAATTGTTTTTGAAAATATTAATGTCAGGAAATGAAGCGATTGCCCGCGGTGTTTATGAGGCGGGCGTTCGCTTTGCCGCCGCGTATCCGGGCACTCCCAGCACGGAAATCCTGGAAGAGTTTTCCAAATATAAAGGCGTTTACGCGGAATGGTCGCCCAATGAAAAAGTCGCCGTGGAAGTGGCCATCGGCGCCGCTATGGCCGGTGAAAAGGCACTGGCTGTCATGAAACATGTCGGCGTTAACGTTGCTGCCGATCCTTTGTTCACAGTGAGCTACACCGGCACCAACAGCGCACTGGTCATTGTCAGCGCTGATGATCCTTCTCTGCACAGTTCACAAAACGAACAGGACAATCGCAATTACGCTAAATTTGCCAAAATTCCCATGCTGGAGCCGGCGGACGCACAGGAAGCAAAGGACTTCGTCAAACTGGCCTTTAAAATCAGCGAAAAATTCGATACGCCCGTTTTTTTACGCTCCACAACCAGAGTTTCGCATTCCAAATCCGTTGTTTCTCTGAAAGAGCCGATAGCCTATCAGGACAAAACAGAAATCAAATACAATCCGGAAAAATATGTCATGGTGCCCGCCTTGGCGCGTCTGAGGCGCGTGGAAGTAGAAAAGCGCATGCAGAAATTAAAGGATTACGCAGAAATTTTTCCTCAAAATAAAATGGAAATCAACGACCGTCGCGTCGGCATCATCACGGCCGGAATGCCATACAACTATGCCAAGGATGTTTTCCCGAATTACTCCTACTTAAAACTGGGAATGGTTTACCCTCTACCGGAAAAATTAATTCGGAAATTTGCCGCTAAGGTGAAAAAAATATATGTTATCGAAGAACTTGATCCCTTTTTAGAAGAGCAGATCAGAGCTATGGGGATTAAAGTAATCGGCAAGGAAATCTTTCCTTATACGAATGAATTTGATCCCGGCATTATCGAAAACGCGATAAAAAAACATGGCAAAACGAAAGCATTGCCTGTTCAGAGCATTCCCTCGCGGCCGCCGAATCTTTGTCCGGGCTGTCCGCACCGCGGTTTATTTTATGTTTTGGGTAAACAAAAGGTTTTCGTTACCGGCGATATCGGCTGTTACACTCTTTCCTTTATGAAACCGCTGGAAGGTTTGCATTCCTGTATCTGTATGGGGGCAAGCGTAGGCATGGCGCACGGAATGAGTAAAGCGCTAAAAGAAAAAGGGAAGGGCAAGGTAGTGGGAGTTATCGGCGATTCCACTTTTATTCATTCCGGCATAACGCCGCTTTTGGATATGGCCTACAATAAGAGCAACGCCCTGATCGTTATTTGCGATAACAGCACAACGGCCATGACCGGCATGCAAGAACATCCGGGAACTGGCTATACGTTAATGGGAGAGCCCACAAAACAGCTTAATCTAAAGGTTTTAGTTTCCGCTTTAGGTATTGAAAATATAAAGGTTATTGATCCTTATAACCTCAAGGAAACCAGAAATGCCATAAAAGAAGAGCTTGCTACTGACGGCCCTTCGGTAATTATATCTCAGCGCCCCTGCGTTTTATTCAAACGGGCGAATGTTAAAATTGAAAAAGCATTGAGTGTCGATCCGGATAAATGTACCGGTTGCAAGGCTTGTTTGGGGCTTAATTGTCCGCCCATCTCCTGGCACAAAATTGAAAAAAAGGAAGGATCAAAGAGGGAAGGGATCTCCGTAATTGATGAAAGTCTCTGCACCGGCTGCGGCTTATGCGTACAGGTTTGTAAATTTGGAGCAATAAGCTAATGAGACCTCCTCTATGTCATTCCGGCGAAGGTCGGAATCCAGTATTATTAAATTCGAAATGACGAATAGCGTAACTTTGTAAGTGTTTCTTAATACATATAGGCAGTTATCATGAAAGAAACTGAAGTAAAAAGCATATTGCTGGCCGGCGTCGGCGGACAAGGAATTCTCCGGGCAAGCGACATCATGTGTATGGCCATGATGGAAGCTGGATTCGATGTAAAAAAGAGCGAGGTTCATGGGATGGCTCAACGCGGCGGTTGCGTTACCAGCCATGTCCGCTACGGAAAGAAGGTCTATTCCCCATTGGCTAAGACCGAAAGTATTGATATTCTTATAGCTTTTGAAAAAATGGAATCTTTGCGTTATCTGAATTACCTGAAAAAAGACGCGTCTATTATCGTCAACAACGAAAAAATTTATCCTCCGGCGGTAAATATCGGTGATATGCCTTATCCTGAAGATATTATTAAGCATTTACAGAAAAAGTATAAAACGGTGAAAGAAATCGATGCCGCGGAGCTTGCACAAAAGGCAGGCAATATTAAAGCCGCCAACGTCGTCCTTCTGGGCACTATATCCAATTTAATAGCAATTAATTCAACTATTTGGGAAAATGTCATCAAGAAATCGTTTCCGGAAAAGCTCATAAATCTGAATTTAGAAGCTTTTCAAATGGGAATTAATGCCTAATTTAAGGTAAAATATTTTAGTTTAATTCAGGTATTGATCAGCTATGGCAGAAGATTATTATCAGGTTTTAGGGGTTGATAAAAAGGCCTCCGCCGAGGAAATTAAAAAAGCTTATCGCAAACTGGCCATCAAGTGGCATCCGGATAAAAATCCTACTAATAAAAAAGCGTCTGAAGAAAAATTCAAAAAAATAAGTGAAGCCTACGCCGTTTTAAGTGATCCGCAGAAACGCCAGCAATATGATACCTTCGGTTCGGCAGATCAGTTCCGTCAGCAATATTCTCAGGAAGATATTTTCCGTGGTTTCGACCTGGACGAAATATTGCGCAGTTTTGGTTTTGGTGGTGGAAGAGGAGGAGGCAGAACCACATTTCATACAAGCAGAAGGGGAGGCGGCGGTTTTCAGGAAGATGACGATCCATTCGCCGGCTTATTTGGCGGTTCTATGGGCGGCGGCCGGCAACACGCTAATATGCCGCAAAAAGGCCAGGATGCCGAGTATAACTTATCGATTTCTTTGGAAGAATCAGTATTTGGCGTCGATAAAAAGATATCTTTTCAGCTCGAAAATCGTGTCGAAGATATAAATGTTAAAATACCACCAGGAATCAGCACCGGCAAAAAGCTAAGATTGCCCGGTAAAGGCCTTTCCGGCTATAACGGTGGCCCCGGTGGTGATTTATACTTAAATATCAATGTATTGCCTCATCCCATCTTTTCCCGCGACGGCAATGATTTATATATTGAAAAAACAATTCGTTTCACCCAAGCCGCTCTGGGGACAACCATAGACGTTCCAACGCTGGATGGCACGAATAAAAGGCTTAAAATCAGTCCTGGCACGCAGAATAATACCAAAATTAGAATGAAGGGTTACGGTGTACCGGGTCTTAAAGGCGCTGTCAAAGGAGATCAATACGTTAAGATCAATATTGAAGTTCCCAAGAAACTTTCCGACCGTCAAATGAAGTTAGTCAAACAATTGGCGGAAGACGGGGTATAAACTCACTTAAAACTCAAAATTCACTAAAATTCTAAGAGAATCGGGCATTTTGGATTGTTTTGCCTTTATTTATCTACGTCCTATAAGATATGTTATGTAAACATGGGGCAATTAGATATGAATTTTTTTGGCTGGCTAGGTCAATTTTCTGATTTTAAGCATCAAATTACGAATTTGTTTTGTGAGTTCCTCCTTTGCAGATACCTCTAAATGAGAAGTCTCCGTTTTCTCAAGAGTCTCTTTAACCCCTTTATTATACTGCGGTATCGCCATATAAATTGCGTCCAATTCATTGCTAATAATATTAAAGTCCCCAAACGCAACTATTTTGAACGACGCCAAGAAGTTTATATCTTCATCAGATATCTTCTTACCAGTAAGCTCTGACACATATATATGCTGTAGTACTTCTATGATGTTATGTAGGAAAATGCGGTTTGACTCAATTCGAACTTGTCGATGGAAAATGTAGTAGCTGACAATTGACGATACAATCGTTCCCAATATTGCACCAATGATACCACTTAATAAATTGTCCATACTCGCCTCAAAATATTAGATTGACAGGTTTTGGTGGATTTGGAATAGGTTGTGGTACCTGAACGTTCGGAACATTGCGGTTCAACTCCCGATTACCAAAGAGTTTCATTATATTATTCTGCATCATGAATTGCTGATAGACGATCAGCAATTGTCGCACTGCTTTATCTAGCCCTGGTGTATTCTCCGCATTGGTAACGTTTAACCCGATGTCTCTGGCTTCCTGTCGGTTAATGACATAAGAATGGGAGTAATAATACTCGGTGAGCTTTTTTACTGCCTCATCAACCGATTGAGGTTTATCTTTTAAAGCATTTTCCTTCAGCAGTTTCTCGGCAATTTGCTTTGACGATTTGAGTGCGGTTTGATAGGTACCGATGAGATATGGATCAAGCAAATTAAACATCTGTGTCTTGAATTGTTGGTCTATCGATATTTTCTCCGTTTCAGTTGAACTTAAAAATTCAAAATAATCTTTGATGGATCTGGCCGGCACGCGAACATTTGGTTTATATGGATGTTGAATTATAGGATCGATAGGTCCAAGCTCTGCAAACACCGTCATTACGATTTCATTGGCGCCTAGGCAGATTACAGTTGCTGCCGATTTTGCTGCCAACGGAACTATAACGTTAAACTCTTCGGAATACTCTTTGCAGATTCTTGTTATCTTGTACGCAGAGTCAAGAAAACCTCCGGGACTGTTTAAGAAGAGATCAAGCCGGCTAATTTTTCGTGATTCGGGCAAGATCATCTCAATGGTATCAACTAGAAGGCCAGCGTCTTCTGGTCCAACAAGCCCATTCTGCGCTGCCATGTAAGATATCACCGTAGAGCTCCTGATTTTCTCCACCTGGACGACAGCATCTTTGATTGTTATTACGTTTCCCATGGGATTACTCCTTTCAACTCACTCATGATCTTACATGCTCTACATTCACAATTAAATTTTTTCGATTTGCGCATTCTTGAAGTGTAACAATGTGTATATGTAAATGTAGCTTGTTATCACAGGTATAAACCCTGATTCCAACGTGCTACAGATCAGCATAATAGCCCCCTGCCCTGCTTTGTCAATATTAATCTTTTCCCCTAAATGAATAGCGCTATTGATGTTCTTTTACTAGTTATTGAGTGGCTTACTGCCCGCCATCTCTAAAACTTGGTCCGTCAAGTAAATGTTTGCATATTCACCGTCGAGATTCGCCAGCGACATCGCATGGACTTCTTCGGCACTGTGCATGCGTCCACCGAAATCCTTTCGCCCAAAAGTGAATGTCGCATCAGAAACCACGATAGTGCGGAAACCGAGGTCACCAGAGACCCTTGCAGTTGCTTCCACGGAATTGTTAGTGACTACGCCAACGATCACAACATCCTTACAGCCGTTTCCACGCAGTCTCGCCTCCAAATCCGTCCCTATAAATGCAGTGCAGACATGCTTTGTGATGACGACCTCACCAGGAAGAGGCCGCGAAATCTCCTTGAACTCCACCCCCGCTTGACCGTCTCGGTAGGTGGACTCAGGAAATCGAGAAACATGACGAATGTGGATGATAGGCATGTCGTGTAGTCTCCAGTGTGAAAGCAACCGGCTCACATTCGACTCAGCTTGAGGATTGTTACGTACACCCCAAGAAGGATCGTCGATTGCCTTTTGTAGATCAATCAAAACAAGCGCAGTATTCTTGGAAAGACTCAGCATCATTATCCCTTCCCCCGACAGGAACTCCGGCGAATTCCGGATGCGCCGGGCTTCGCGCATCGCGCTCCGCCTACCCTGCTTGGCGGGATTTACCACTCTAAAGCAAGATGATCCTCCGGATGCCACAACCTATAACTATCATTATCCATGTTATCCCACCACCAGTCGAGCATCTCCGGTGTGCAACCGTGTAATTCATGCTCCATGACAAGATTCACGGTCTTGCCCTTTAATAACTCTTTATAGACTTCCTTTGGTGACGATTTGATTGTTTTCCTCGTTTTTTTCGTTTCTTTCAACTAATTTATTTGCTTCATCTCCGGTATTCGTCAAGCTCCGCTTATGTGTAAAAGTAAATTTATTCACCATACTCCCGGCAGCAAACGATAACGTACCTGCCTTGCATAGTCACGGTAGCCTTCTAATTTATCTTGAAGGGTCCGATCTTCCAATCCGGTCCGGATCATCAGCACAATCGTAAGAAACACTACCGGCAGGAATGCCCATAGTGAATCCAGGAAGAATGGAGTGCATAGATATGTCAACAGTGCCCCAGTGTAACCGGGATGCCGTATCCAGCGGTAGGGACCGCTTGATACAACTTGGTGGCCGCGGTCGGTCTGGATGCGTACCATGCTAGAGAAGAATCTGTTTTCGATCAAGGCATATGATGCCAAGGCGTATCCAGCCAGGATGATAAGCAGCGACGGAATTTTCACTGATAAACTGAACGTTGGTGAGCAGTCAAACAGCGTATCCAGTCCGGCGATCAGCGGTATCAACCCGCCGCCCAGCCCGACCAAAGGGGCCAAAAGTTTGTCCCAGGATTCGGCGTTCTCATGACGCATGAAGCGGGCACGCTCAGCGAGCAGGTCGGGATGACGCCGGGCAGTCAGCACTCGGCTTATAGCAAAGCCAAAGATACAAATGTTGGCATAAACCCAGGCTTCCCACCAGTCCCAGCGCCAAGAGATCAACAGCGGCAGGAATGGTATGATAACAACAAGCAACATCTGGACAACAACACCAGGGGAAATTATCTTATGCCGATTGTTCATTTTTCACCTAAGCTGGCCTTACCGTTTTCGCTTTGAAGAAGCTCGGTAGCAAGGGCAACGCACTCCCTGATGTGTGTCTTCCCCATGTATTTCATCCCGGCGAAGCTGATAGCACTCGAAATTGCTGGCCCTATGAATGGGACGAATTTCGCCACCTGCTTTGCCGTCACGCGGATACCAATTCTTTTGAGCAAGATGATAATCAGTTCCTTTGTCACGTACTTGCCGACAATGGCTTTGCCGGTTGCCTTGATGAGTTGATAAACAACAACTATTGTCTTTTCGTCCAACGAATCAATTTGCTCGGGGGCAAAGCCGAACCGGCGATTGATTCGTGGCAACAAGTCGAGAAGTAGGGCCATATCGGCAGCAATGTCTGGGCCAATTATGGGTGACAAGCTAACGGCAGCAGACGCGAGCGCCCGCTTGGTCAGCATTTTTTCGCACTCTTCTTTTGCCGTCTGGATTTCCTTCTTGGTCTTGGGGTACATTTATCTTCCTTAAATTCAACCTCTACTGGAGCAGTTTGCTTAGACCCTCAGCTTTAAGTAAGCAGGCGCCTTGGGATTCTTATCGAAGCCGCCATATGACTTTGTCGATGGATAGTACTCCACAGCAAACTGGACTATTCCCGCAGTTTCTTCGCCGGCAAAATCTGCAATAAATGCCAACATCATGTCCATACCGGCAGATACGCCAGCCGAAGACCAGATATTGCCGTCTTTAACAAAGCGCTCTTCGACGACCGTAACGTCACCAAGTGCCCGCAAATGATCAAGTGAATTCCAGTGCGTTGTTGTTTTCTTCCCGGAAAGTAATCCGGTTCGTTGCAGTAAAGATGAACCGGTGCATACAGAAAGAACGGCTTTGCAGTTTTTAGACTGTTTGGAGATAAAGCCGATGAGGATTTCATTATCAATTTCTTTTCTTGTCCCTTCTCCGCCGGGAACAAGGAGAAAATCCAGTGCCGGACATTGTTCGAACGAAACATGAGGATTAACGGATGCACCCTTTGCGCATATTACTGGTGCGGTTGTTTGAGCTATGATAAGGCCTTCCGGACCTTTGGCGAATTTATTCCAGGCTCCGAGAAATTCCCACGGCCCAAAAACATCCAATTCTTCTGCATTAGGAAACACAAGAATACCAAATTTCATATGAATTCCTCCTATCAATGTGGCGTAAAACCGCCGAGAAATTACTTAAGGTAGCAAACATAACTCATCTATTTATATACATTAAATAAGATCAATATCCCCCGGCAGCCGCCGGGCTTCGTAAAATTTATTCTTAAACTAGCGTAACTTCGCCTATCGCTCCCATTTCACTTTCCAGGATAATTATTATTCCTGTAACGCCTTTAATTTTCATTCCGAAATCAAGCGCTTTCTTAATATCGTTTTTACTTTTAACTTTATTGCCGATGGCAGAAGCAGCAGCATCAGCCAATGTCGCCGATGGAGATATAACGCAAACCGCATCGGCCTTGCCAAAACTCAGCGATGGTCCGACTGTGGCCGATGACGTACAAACACCCAAAGGAGTCTTTTTCGGTTCTACCTTAAAATTTACTTTATGGCTCAACGGTGATTCTCCGGCAAAAACAGATACGGTTAATTTATTTTTTGCTTTAAGGAATATATCTCCCCCATTTTCGATTATTAACGTTTCTGCAAGATAAGATAGCTCATTGCCTACAAATTGAGCGATTGCACCGGCAACCGCGGCCATCGGCCCTACCCCGCAAATATTCGAATTGATTAACATATCTCGTACTATCGCCGGGGCTAAATTATCCTCGGGTAATGGCAATAATGAAGTTAAAAATTGAGGATGCTTTTTGATGTAATTTTCGAGCAACGTTCGGTGATGGAGTAAGGATTTTTTGGCTTCTGTAGCTAAATTGACATCACTGCTTATAAAAAGATCACTTTCGGCAATAGTTATATTGAAGGTTTTTAAGTTATCCTTGGAGATTAAATTTCTATAAGTTCTTTCTTCATATTTCATAGAAGTCAACTTATAAAATACTCAATGAAAATCAATTAGTGTATCGTCTTTGGTCTTAAAGTTTCACGACGCCGCAGTGGACTCGCAATGACGAATTATGAAACTGTATTCTTCTTAATATCATTTTATTCAAAGGATAACACGGTGGTGAGGAGGGGACAACGAAAAAACTGGATTCCCCGGTCAATCGGCATTCGCCGGTCTGCGAGCCGGGTAATGACAATACGGCATGGCGTCATTACGAATAAATTGTGGCGCCCTCCCCCAATATTTTGTCCGCTTCTTTTTTAAGCTTCTCGTTTATATCCACACGCATCTCATCCCCTAAATATATGATCGTTTCGCTTTTTCCGTTGATGATATGCAGGTAACCGTCGCAATTACCGTGATATTTTTTTAGTGTTTCATTCAGGGAAATAATAGTTTCCGAAGAAACTTTATCCGCGTTAACCATGAAACGTACTTGTTTGTACGGATTTTCCAGCGCCTTGGAAAGAGCTACTGCCTCCTGAGCGATGATCTTTAGTGATTCATCTCCAACATCAACGATTCCCTGAATAATAACCGGCTCATCTTCATGCAGCACGTCGTAATATTTTTTATAGGCGTCTGCCCAAAATATAATGTTTACGGAACCTTGTAAATCCTCCAGGGTAACATTACACATTGTATCTTTTCTCCTGGTTTGCTTTTCGGCCAAACTGCTGATTACGCCGGCAATGGTAACGGTTTCCTTGTCTTTTTTGCTGTTTAAGTTACTGGAATTACTGTTGGCAACCAATTTTAGACGATCCGCAAAACGCAGTAAGGGATGTCCGGAGATATAGAAGCCCAAAGCCTCCTTCTCGACAGCTAAGAGTTCTTTTTGATCCCATTCGAGAACATCAGGCATTTCGTATGAATTTATTCCATTCTTTTTGGAAGAATCGGAATCAAATTCATCAAAAAAACTCGACTGTGAGCTTTGAATTTCTTTTTGCTTTCGTTGAGCCGCATCCATTGCCCCTTCATAATGCTGGATGAGTTGACGTCTTTTATGACCTAAGGAATCGAAAGCGCCGCATTTAATTAAACTTTCGATGACTCTTTTATTTGTCTTGCGCAAATCCGTGCGGGTCAAAAAATCCATAAACGATGAAAATTTGCCTTGATCCCGTGCGGAAATAATGGAATCGATTGCGGCCTCACCTACATTTTTCACCGCGGCCAAACCAAAACGGATGTTTTCACCGGAAATACTGAAATCTTTATGTGATTCGTTGATATCCGGAGGCAAAATATTTATGCCCATTTCTTTACAAGAACTCATGTGCCTTATTATTTTATCGCGGTTATCCTTTTCGCTGGTTAAAAGAGCGGCCATAAAGGCAACCGGATAATGAGCTTTAAGGTAGGCTGTCTGATAGGAAATCATGGCGTAAGCGGTGCTGTGCGACTTATTAAAGCCATATTCGGCAAATGTTTCCATCTGCTCCCATATTTTTCTTGCTTTGTTTTCAATGATTTTATGTTTTTTAGCGCCATCCAGAAATTTGGGCTTTTCCTTATCCATCTCCGCGGATTTCTTTTTGCTCATCACTTTGCGCAAAGTGTCGGCTTCGGCCATACTGTAATTGCCGATTACACTGGCAATCTGCATAACCTGTTCCTGATAGAGAATTATACCGTATGTTTCCTTGAGAATCGCTTCCAGCTCAGGCAATTCATAACTAATTTTTGTTTTTCCCTGCTTGCGTGAAATGAATTCCGGAACCATTTTCATAGGTCCGGGACGGTAAAGAGCAATCAAGGCAATGACATCTTCGATACGGTCCGGCTTTAAATTTTTCATAATATCTTTCATGCCGTCGCTTTCCAATTGGAACACGCCGTCTGTATCGGCTCTCATTAAGAGTTCATATGTTTGTTTATCATTAAGAGGTAAGCTATTAATATCTAAATAAATATTATTTGATTTCTTGATGAAGTTAACCGCGTTTTTAATGACGGTCAATGTTTTAAGACCCAGGAAATCGAATTTGGTCAAACCGACGGTTTGAATGTCATTCATTGGATATTGGGAAACAATTTCATCCTTGGGTATGCAAAGAGGAACTCTTTCCACCAGCGGCACATCGGATATAACAACTCCGGCGGCATGAGTGGACGCGTGGCGGTTCAGACCTTCCAGAATTCTCGATAAAGATAAAAGTTTGGCTATTTGAGCGTTATTTTTCGCCTCTTGTTGCAGCCTTGGTTCCGTTTTTATCGCTTCATCCAGCGTAATATTCAAAACATTAGGAACTAATTTGGCAATTTTATCCACTTCGCTATAGGGAATATTCAGGGCTCTGCCGACATCGCGGATAACCGCCTTGGCTTGCATTTTTCCAAAAGTTATAATTTGGGAAACTTTATCCTTGCCGTACTTTTCTGTTACGTATTTAATAATTTCATCCCTGCCCTCCTGACAAAAATCGATATCGATATCGGGCATACTGATACGGTTGGGATTCAAAAATCGTTCAAAAAACAAAGCATAACGGATGGGATCTATAGTGGTGATTTTTAGGGCATAGGCCACAAGAGAGCCTGCCGCCGATCCGCGTCCCGGTCCTACGGGAATATCATTGTGCTTGGCATGTTTAACAAAATCGGAAACAATCAAGAAATATCCCGCAAATCCCATTGCCTTGATTATTTCCAACTCATCGCGCAAACGTTTTTCATATTTTTCCCGAATTTCAGATTCGCTTTCTTTTTGATCTTTTAAAATATCCGGTAAGAGCTTTTGGAGCCCTTCCCTTGCCTTACGTTCCAGATAATCGTTTAAAGTTTCCTCCGGATTTTTAATCTCAAAATTCGGCAGATAAAACTTACCGAATTCCAATGAAAGATTACATTTTTCGGCAACGCTCACCGTATTGGATAAAGCATCCGGCGTTTGAGAAAAAAGCTCGCTCATTTCTTCCGGCGAACGAAAATAAAATTGATCCGTGCCTAACCGCATGCGGTCGTTATCTTC
>Ga0154766_112_pt1 | contig 15626 bp, 17 predicted proteins | sample Rifle2008BG16ft_FD_105774 | JGI IMG/M metagenome (GOLD analysis project Ga0154766, IMG submission 105774) | Deltaproteobacteria bacterium RBG_16_44_11
TCTCCATATACATGCTCCGCCTTATCGTTCACTGTAATATGGTCTAACGACACAATCCTCACCTGGGCTTCCGCACTACTGAGGAGAGTCACAATTTCTCTTCCAATTAAACCTGTTCCTCCAGTTACAAGAACATTTTTCCTAGCGAAGCCTTCCAGCACCTCGTCTTTTATCAAATCGATTTCTCCTAAATTTTATTCAATCACAAAGTACGATACACGAGATGCATATCGAAAACGTTTTAACTTTATGTTATTTAACCCAAACACTTCATTTAATGCCGCAGTTTCGCCTGGTGAATCGTGATCATTTAATTCATCAAAACCCAAAACACTTCCTTTTATTAAATGTGGTTTTATTAGTTCTAAACATTTTTTTGTAGGTTCATACAGATCAAAATCAAAGTAGGCCAAAGCAACTATTGTTTCCGGAAAGTCATCGAGATACTTTTTGAACTGTAACGTTGCATCTCCTGCAATAGTTTCAAACCTCTTTATATGTCCAAGAGGATTGTCACTTTCTTGAAACTCTAATATCTTCTCCAAATAATCCTTGTAATTTTTTGTTACAGATAAATTTCCTTCTTTCATCAAGCCCGATTTTCCATCTTTTGAGTGAACAACCGGAAAACCCTCGAAAGTGTCAAATATAACAATTTTTCTGTGCCGGTTAAATGTATCATATATTCCCCGCATAGCTGCAAATAGAGATGCGTTTTGACCCCAACGAGTTCCAAGCTCAATAATTATTCCGGGTATATCGACAATTTGTGTATAAATATGGTGTAAAAAAAGGATGCGAGACAGCAGCTTTGAATTTAAAAATAAACCTAAATTGGACATAATTTCATCATCAGGGATAGGGCATTTTTTAAATAAGTTTAAAAACTCTTTTCTCATGATTTGCTCGTTTTGACTCTCATACACAATATTACCAAATTTAGACTTTTCCATTTCAAACACTCCTAATATTTTATTCTTTTGCCAATGCTGGTATAGGCTTTTCCCTTCCGTATGCAATAACCCAGGCCCAGTATTTTCGAAGCTGTCCTAAAAAGTCATACGGATCAAGTTTATAAAGATATCTTCCTTGCGGATCGTTGTAACTTATCAATTGAATGGGTTTAGCCGATTTCCGTTTAACCAAGTCCTGTGCCAGCAATTCAGGGCTGGGAATAAGATCAGCCGCATTTTTTAATGCCTCCTCGATGGACGCGTAGGTCGGCCTTCCATCAGGACTATTAATGGAAATCCTATCGATAGGAATGTAAACAACTTCAGGCATTGCAAATTTGTCAATGATGGCAAGGTCATCGGGATCGATAACAAAATCAGTAGATTCTGCGTTCTCCTTGATATGCTGCATATTGGCTGCTTTCGTTATGGCAATGACTTGTGATTTAGATACGAGCCATCTCAGCGCTAACTGGAAAAAGCTCTTTTGGTATTTTTCCGCCAAAACTTTTAGGCACTGCAAAGCGTAAGAATCTAAAGACAATTTGCCTTGTCCTAAAGGGCTATAAGCGAGCACACTTATACTTTTTTGCTGGCAATATGGCAATGTTTCATTTTCCGGCGAGCGGTCAATAAGGTTATACTCCACCTGATTTGACACAATTCCCGGTGGAAAGAAATTTTGCATTTCCCGCAGATCGTCTATGCTAAAATTACTTACACCCACGTAACGCACTTTACCATCACTGACCAACTGGGTAAGCGCCGCTACCACCGGTTCTATAGGTATGAGCGGATTGGGAAAATGAATTTGGTACAAATCAATATGATCAGTATCCAATCTCCGTAAACTTCCCTCCGCCGCCGCCAAAATTGCCGAAGAGGTGTCATTCCCTTGGGGATTGAACTTGGTGGCCACGACGACTTTTTCTCTTATGCCCTTGATGGCTTGGCATACCAACTCCTCCGATAGTCCGCCACCATAGAGATCGGCTGGATCAATAAAGTTCATTCCCATCTCGATGCCTATCCGCCAGCCTCTGATTCGCTCCTTCGCCTTATCATCATCATACCAGGCGTAAGACCCGACGTGTGTTGCTCCCTGGCCAATTACTGATATTTTCAAGTTGGTGGAACCAAGATTTTTGTATAGCATCACTTTATGCTTTCATCCCCGCTAAACTTGGGCAGGCTATCTTTTACATATGTGCTATGGATTGTTTTCTCCATTTCAGGAACTTCGGATGGCATGATCTCATCGAGTCTGCATATCCGGTCTTCCGACACACCTAACGATTGTAAATGAGAATACACCCTGTTTGCATACCGGGTTAATGGGATTAGAAAAAAAACCTCAAAAGGGATGCTTTCAATATTTTCCTTGGAACGCTTTATCACGTTAAAATCAAGATACGGCAGGCCCACTTTTGAATCATCGATATCCATGACTCCAATAATATGAACACCGGCAAGGAAAATCTCCGACATGGCCTGGAATTCCGCCGCGTCCATGCACGGTGTTACAATAACCGGACACGCACCGTGCTTGATGCGTTCAAAAACTTTCCGGTTGCGCGCATAATCATTTTTTACATGCTCAAACACCATGGGGGAAATGTTCATGGGCTGGTTACAATGGCGGCAGGCTATTTTAAATATACCAAGAATGCGTTGCTTAAAACGCTGATAGATATTCACTGCGCCGCAATGGGGACATTCGATCTTCAGCCGGTAACCTTTCTCACCTTCAGAAGAACTTTCCAGACATTTGCCAAAATGATCATTTAAGATGATTGCCTTCATGACTTCTTTTTTCAGATGGAACCATTCGATAGGGTTCATGGAAGTCATATTGGGCGGTCTGTTAATGCAAGCATCTAAAAAATCCAACTGCTGACGATGTGCAAGGTCTCGTTTGTTAACCTCTTGTTCCCACAAAACAGATCCTGGGTATGGACGAACATACCCCATCGTAAGATGATAATCCCGATGCTTTTTCCAGAAAGTAAGTGTTTCCTCCGCTGTATTTAAGGTTTCAGCAGGATCACCAAAAATGAAATAGGCCTGCATACCAATGCCCGCTTTGCGAGTCAAAATCATTGCCCGCTCGATTTGTGCGGCATTGATATGCTTATTCATGCTCTTCAACACCTCATTGTTTATGCTTTCAAAGCCGTAACTAACCACAAAACACCCGGCATCTTTGAGATGTTTCAGCAACTCGTCATCGATAGTATCCACTCGCAACTGGCACATCCATCGAACCGGGCGCGACAATTGTTTTAGCCTGTGACATATTTCAAAAAGACGCTCTCTTTTCAGAGATAAGAGTTCGTCAAAAATCGCCAGATTGCGCACGTCGTATTTATCGACAACATGTTCCACTTCGGCGATAAAATCATCTACTGATCGGCTGCGGTAGCGCTGACCTAATGGATGATAACAAAACGTGCAGGAAAAGGGACATCCTCTACTCGAAATTATTGGATAAAATCTTGGCTCGTCATCAATATATAAATACAAGTTATCATTGGGCTGCTGGCGTGATAGGTATGTCTGGATATCAAATCCCTCCACATCGGGCCATGCACATTGGTCAAGATCTAAAATCGGTGCTCTCGGTTCAGTCAAGACCATGGGGCCTCCGTTGATGCGATAGCCAATTCCATTCACACTCTTACAGTCGTAGCTGCCATTCTCAATGGCGCCGGTCAGTTCTACGATGGTGATTTCTCCTTCTCCCAATACCATGTAATCAGGCTGGAGATAATCATACATCATCTCTGGGGATGCCGTTACCACTCCTCCGCCAATAATGACCTTTCCCGTTGAATCAATAGTCCTCACCGCATCAACAATTTCTTTGATGGATCGATAATGTGCGGATAAACCTCCTGTTAAAATGTACCTGTAAAATCGGCCTTTCATGAACTTGGCCAATAATTCATTAACGCTACCTCCATAATGATTCAAATTAATGACATCAACGCTATATCCTGCTTTTTTTAAGGATGCCGATACATAAGCCAATCCTAATGGAAATTCATAATAACCACGTTCCGCATACGGCCCATAACGGGGAACCACCATAACGATTTTCGCATGTCCAAATTCTTCCATAACGATCACCTTGATACCGGCTGCCAGACTACGAACGAATAACCCTCATGATATTGACGCCCAAATGTTCGCTGCACCTGCAGAATCCGAATTTTTCCTTGCTTTTCATTTTCCCGCAAGGCGTCCAAAAAACCTGTCAAATAACGACGCTGCTTGGTGTATTGCAGCGTAATGAAATCAGCGGCAGTCTCTCTCTTGTATATAGCTCATTATTATCCGCCACGTCTTCTTCCAGTGTTAAAAGTATTTTATATTTACTGTCCAGTTGTAAAAAACAATAAGAGTCGAATGGATGCACTCGTGAAATGTCGATCACACCCGCAAAAATGCCCTTCGGGATCAATTTTTTCGCTGCACCGCACGCTGCATCCGTCATAATCCCTGATGAAACGATTGCGACACGCCTGCCGGCAATAACCTCTCTCATAGTTGCTCCATATTCGGACTGATAATTTTACACGTTGGGGCAAACACATTTCTCCATGCACAAATAAACCTATACTCTTGCAGCATCTTTTTTTCCGATAAAGTCGAATACGAGAAATCACCGTCCCGCATGACCTGTAAGCATGCGGGTGGAAGTGTACCTTTGCAACCCAGCAGTTTCTGAAAATCAGAAATCCCTAAAATCATCGCTTACCCGTTCCCTTTAAATGCTTATGTCCCATCCATCCAATCCGTCAGTGTTGAAATTCGAGCGGAGCGAAGCAGCATCCTTATCACCGCTGATAACCAACAAATGGTTCTTTAACTGATTTCGAATACCATTGAGCTGATGGGAAAGTTTCAACAATTCCATATATCGGTCCGGCGCGTTAATTCTATGACTCTCCATCGTCTCCTTATTGTTCCAAATATGCAGATTAAGTTGAGCTAATGCGATTATCACACGAAGTAATCGAGCATCAAGCTTGATGTCTTTCTCCCGAATGATCGTATCAAGATCATGTTCAATTCGCTTTATCTCTTCTCTAATCGCCGGTTTTTCTCCCTGGAAGGCAATTTCCTTAATCTGATCGACGGTCAGTCTGTCTATTAACTCAGCTAAAGGCGGTAAAAAACACCGTTTACTTTCACTCATACCTTATCTCCCTTTCAGATCGGCAAGTTCCCGGTGTTTCCTAAACCAGGAAATTGTTTTTTCTATGCCTTCTTGCAAAGACACGTTCGGCCGAAAGCCGATGACCTCAGACGCTTTCTCGATAGAGAGAATACGAACAGGGTCGCCGGTTGGTTTATCAAGACACCACTCAATATGCGGAAATGACTTCATACAAGCGCATACGGTCTCCACGACCTCTCTAATCGAGATTCCTTTTCCACAGCCAAGGTTCAACGGAATACAAGGTGGCGCCTTTTCCAACGCAGTGAGCAGCCAATCTGCCAAATCCTCGGCGTAAATGAAATCACGCTGAACCGTGCCATCGCCCCATACTTTTAACGGGTTCTCTCCATCCATGACCCGTCGAATAATAGCCGGAATGACTTGGGCTGTAGAAGGATTAAAATCGTCATATGGCCCGTATACATTTGAAGGCCTTACTATACGCACAGCATCCCAACCATGTTCGAGGAGGTAAGCCTCTCCTTGTACTTCTCCAATGCGTTTTGCCAACCCGGGAATGCGATCATTCTGCATCGGCATACCGTCCCATACGGTATCCTCTCGCTTTGGAACCTCGGCACGAGGATACTCGCAGATACTTCCGATATAAAGAAATCGCGTCACTTGGTTGCGGAAGGCCGCTTCCATCAGATTTGTTTGAAACCAGAGCATCGGAATGAGATAACTAGCAACTTTTTTCTGCCCGATACCAACGGATCCTTTGATGCCCACTAAATTGAACACATAGTCCATCCCTTTGGTCGCCGTCAGACAGTTGTCAAATTTTGTCAAATCCAGCCGATCAAAATTGGCACCTTCAGGAAGTACGCGACGTGCGTAATTTTCACTATCCATTGATACTATATGAACACTTGCATTACACTTCATTAAACGAGCTACAACAGGAATGCCGATTGTTCCCGTTCCGCCCGCGACGAGAACTTTCTTCCCTTTATAAAAATCAACAAGGCTCATTGAACATCCTTTTAATTTTTGATTATTGATGGGATAGAAACATCTTTTCCATAGGCAATAACCCAAGCCCAATATCTGAGCTTGCCTTCAACAACTTCATAACGCAGATTCCCTTTGACATTTGAATCAATAGATATTTTGATAGGTTTCAGGGTTTCGCCAGCCTTGATCTGCAAAGCAAGTTCAGACGGACTGGGTGTCAGTCCGTAACAATTTTCACAGGCCTCTTCCAATGTTGTGTAAGCTTTCTGTGAATTATCAATTTTTATCGACATGAGAGATGCAGGGATATTCTTTACATCATTGGCGAAGATTGAGGATATTGCATCAATATCTTCAGGGGCCAACATCAGGTCGCCTATTTTTGCATTTTCCAGCAAGTGTTGTTCGTTAGATGTCCGCATCACAACCATAGTTCCCTCCTGCCTGGTCAACCAAGAAAGAACCAGTTGAGTGGAAGAAAGGGAATATTTCTCTGCCATCTCTTCGATCCTGATTAACCGTTCATCTTTTCTTCCCAGCCTCGTATGGGCAAGTGGACTATACCCGATAAACGTCATCCCGTTGTCCCTGCAAAATGGGATAAAATGGGATTCGGCTGTGCGGTCAAGGAGATTATATTCGTGCTGGATGGATACCGGCGGGATGTTCAAGAGGAATGACCGTGCCTTCTTTGCTTCTTCGATAGTACAATTGCTCAATCCGATATGCCGTACCTTGCCGTCATTGACGAGTTTTTCCATCGCCCGCAATGTTTCCTCCAGTGGAATTTGCGGATTCGGCCAATGCGTCTGAAACAGGTCAACCCTGTCTGTTTTGAGTCTCCTGAGGCTTTCTTCAGCGGATCTTAAGACATCCGCATATGAGCTCTTTTCCGGTGGGAATTTTGTGGCAATGAAAACCTTGTTTCTGATATTTGCAATAGCCATTCCCAGGGCTTCTTCTGCCTGTCCTGAGCCATAATCATAGGCAACATCGATGAATGTCATGCCCAGGTCAACACCAAGACGCAGAAGCCTTTCATCCTCACTACCATATATGGCGGTCTTAGCCTGATTGCCTATTCCTTTACCCATGCCAAGCCCGACTACGGGAATTGCCTCACTTGAGGTACCAAGAAATGTATATTTCATAACCACGCCAAAATATTATTTAAAAGAGTTCTGTCATCAAGTCCGTAATGCTTGTGCATCCATTCTCTGTCACCATAGCGTTCACAATACTTATCCTCTAAGGCAAATCGTTTTACCGGTACCATTGTTCCGTGATCAACGAGTATCTCCATAACGGCACTTCCAATGCCACCGATTATAGATTGCTCCTCAAGAGTAACAATCCTTCCGTATTGGCTAACAGAATCCAAGAGCAGGGATACATTAACGGGCTTAATGCGGTATAGATCCATTACAGCGGTATCAATGGAATGTTTCTTCAATTCCTCTGCTATTTTAAGGCCTTTATGGACCATAAGCCCCGTTGCAATAATTAACAAATCTCTGCCCCTTTTTACCAGAGACAGACCGTCAGAAAATTCTTCCCCCGGGGAATAAATTGCGGGGAGCCTTCCTTTATCTATCCTTACATAGGCAGGGTAATGACTTTCATAGGATATGCGGGCCATCCTGGATGCCATCACGGGGTCGGACGGATTGAGAATAACCATTCCTGGAAGGGCACGCATGATGGCTATGTCTTGAACGGCATGGTGGGTGGGACCATCACTGTTGTATGTAATTCCCGGTCCTGCACCAATAATAGTTATGGGCAGACACATTCCGCTAATGTTCACTTTTATCTGTTCATAACAGCGCATGGTAACGAAGGGTGCAACGGCATAGACAAATACCTTTTTCCCGCCTAAGGTCAACCCGGTGGCAACGCTGATCATATTCTGCTCTGCCACACCCACATTAATATACTGTCTATTGAGATTCTTCTTGAAACGTTCAAGGCTGAAGGCCCCCATATCAGCAGTCAAAAACAGAACGTCGCTGTCGGCAGCAGCAATATCGTAAAGCTCATCAAAAAAGGCATCTCTTATGTCGAGTCCCGCGTCTGTCATTTTTTCCCTTCTTCCACAACAATTTCGCAGAGGTCCACGTCAAGTTCTTTTCTTGCCGTTTCCAGTTCGTCCATTGTCGGTACACCGTGGTGCCAGCGAAGTTGCCTCTCCATGAAGGATATGCCCTTTCCTTTGGTCGTATGCGCTACAATTGCCAGGGGTTTTTCTCTTCCGTCAACACGCGAATCATTCAACGCATGGAGGATATCCTTATAGGAATGTCCGTCTATAGATGTTACCTCCCATCCGAAGGCACTCCATTTATCAATAAGCGGCTCCAACCGAACGCAATCTTCTGTGAAATCAGTTACGCACTGCTGATTGCGGTCTATCACTGCTACAAGATTATCGAGCTGGTGGTGACTGGCGAACATAGCCGCTTCCCATACAGAACCTTCGTAGCATTCACCATCACCGAGAAGAACAACTGTTTTATATTTCCTGGAATCCAATTTTGCACATAATGATAAACCTGCACCAATGCCGAGCCCCTGCCCAAGAGAACCGCTATCAGCTTCAATCCCCGGGATATTCCTGTCAGGATGCCCTCCTAACATACTGCCATTTTTGCAGAATGTTGCAAGCTCAGACAATGGGAAAAACCCCAGATCGGCCAGTATTGCATAAAGCGCTATCCCTGAATGGCCTTTGCTCATGATGAACCGATCACGTTCCGGCCAACTTGGATTCTTTGCATCGTACCGGATAATTCCTCCATAAAAGAGACTCACTAAAATATCCGTGCAGGATAAGGCTCCTCCAATGTGGCCTTTTTTAGCATTAAATATCATTTCAACTATTTGCCTTCTCACCCACCGGGACTTTTTTTCTAAAAAATCGATTGAGATATCCATCAAAATATCCTTTTTATGCTTTATATAACACAAAGACGATCGGTATCCCTTTGTGCCAAATACCTCACCATAATTGCAATGTGAAGACCAACATAAATCTCGCCATTAATTATTTTGCTAATTACTTCGCTAAATTGAAAGGACTCTACTTTTTGTATTTCATGGTCGTGATCTTTTCTCGAAGCAAATTCATTCTCTCTTATAAGCACTTTAAAAATGAACGGCAAGACAGGGCTTCTTGGCATATGAATAAGCGGCGGAAGCATTTCAAATCTATTTATATCATCTATAAATATCCCCGTTTCTTCATGGAATTCACGTACCGCTGTTTCAACAGGTAATTCATTCTCATTCGCTCCGCCTGCAGGCAATTCCAGCGTATTATCCGCTATCACTGGCCTGTAAACACGAACCATTACTATTGCCTTATTATCTAAAATAGGAAGTATTAACACCTGTGGCGTATTATATTCTATTGTAAAATAACCGCCCCTGTTTTTTACTGAAAACCAAGGGTTTTCATGAACAGTTTTTACGGGCTGCAAAAAATCGCATTGTGGAATCGTTAGTCGCGGATCGTCTATATTAGGCATAATTATCTAGTTAAGAACACTTTTCCGGATTTAACACGCTGGCGCCAATAATCAAGTAAATCCTGCATTGTCTTTTCGAAGGGAATTTTTGGTTCCCAGCCTGTATGCTTTTTAAATTTTGTTGTATCCGGCACTTGTAGATCTGCGTCCAGGGGACGAAGCCTGCTGTCTTCAGTTTCGACTTTGATGTCTTTCCTACTGGAAATCGAAATGAGATATTTCAACATCTCGCCGACAGTACATGAATATGACCCGCCGATATTATAATATTCTCCCGGAATCGGCTTTACCGTAACCAGCAAATAGTATGCTCTGACTGCATCGCGAACATCAGACCATGTCCGCATCGAATTCAGATTTCCCGTTTTGACAACGGGCGGAATCAGCCCCTCTTCAATCATGGCAATTTGTTTGGCGAAAGTTGATTCGGCGAAGACGTCGCCTCTACGGGGTCCCGAATGCGTGAACATGCGCGTCACGACAACTTTTTGCCCGTAAGCCTCCGCATGAAAACGGCCGACACAGTCGGTGCCTATTTTTGATATCGCGTAAGGCGATGCAGGATGAAATGAACATTCTTCAGTGATAGGAAGTTTTTCGCGCGGAACTCTGCCGAAGACCTCAGATGAGGAGCAGACATGAATGACCGGATCAATGCCCCTACATTGCCGTAAAGCTTCCAAAAGCCTCTCTGTTCCGAGTATATTTGTATCCAATGTCACAATAGGTGAAGTAAAGCTTGTTTGAGGATAGCTCTGCGCAGCCAGGTGAAACACATAATCAGGTTTTGATTCGCCAACGGCATTTTGCAATGAAATATAATCGCAAAGATCGCCGTTAATAAAATGAACACGGTCTTTTTTGTTTGCCCTATCAAGCAAATGCTCCACGTTATCTAAAGGGCTTCGCCAGCGGCACATGCCGTAAATATCCCAGTCGGTATTAGCTAAAAGAAAATCGGCTAGATGTGAACCGACCATTCCTGTGATGCCGGTAATGAGTGCTTTATTTGTCATAAAAAATCTTTCTTAAAAATCGCCTGAAAAAAGAGTTTTCGTCTTTTCCTGGAAGATCGGGTTAAAAGTATCTTGATTCGTTTCCTATGCTTGATGAGAGCCCCGTTTTGCGGGCAAATTATAGGAGAAAGGGTCTTATGTGTCAATAATATTTATCTTTAGGGAGCAGGGGTGGTTCTCCGATTTGTAATCTCTCAAAAAAATCTTTAGAGGCTGGCCCTGCCTACAGAGCAGGGTATGCGGGCAGGTTCTTATAAAAAATTCAAAATGGAGGTGCTATCCAAATAATGATATATTTGCTTTACTTCTATCCTGTTTTTTTATAGTTTACTCAATCAACATTTCATATTTCCGAGAAACATAAAAACGTCGGAACATTAATTTTTAGTATATTAGTATATTAGAGGTAATAGAATAAGTTATTAAAAGTAAAAATAGAGAGGCGCCTCTGGTGCAATTCAGGATCACGATAAAGGGAACTCCGCTGTTGAAGTATTTGAAGGTCATGCCGGCCTTCTTACGGGAGTATCATCAGCTCAAAAACCAGGTAAAGCATGGTCATATAGATTTTCCTTTTGGGAAGTTTCATGCTTGCTTTGAAGATCGCCTTCAGGAAAGCGGAACGGCATCCGGTCACTATTTTCATCAAGATTTACTTGTCGCTGGGGAAATTTTTAAAAACAATCCCCTCAAACATGTTGATATTGGCTCAAGGATGGACGGGTTTGTTGCTCATGTTGCCTCATTCAGGCAAATTGAATTTGTTGATATCAGAAAACTAAACACACAAATCGATAATATCCGCTTTATTCAAGCCGACATAATGGACGATAATCTAAACCTGACAAATTATTGCGATTCTCTTTCCTGTCTTCACGCCCTGGAACACTTTGGGCTTGGCCGTTATGGTGACAAAATCGATTATCAGGGGCATCTTCTGGGATGGAACAACCTTTATAAAATATTGAAAAAAGGGGGGAGGCTTTATTTCTCCGTACCTATTGGCAAACAACGCATTGAATTCAACGCGCATCGTGTATTTTCCATAGCTTACCTTTTGCAAATGATAGAAGGACGCTATCAAATCGACTCTTTTTCTTATGTCAATGACACAGGAGATCTGGTCAAAAATGCCAAGATCACTGAAGAAGCAATAAAAAATAATTTTTCCTGCCGTTATGGATGCGGCATCTTTGAATTGACGAAGTTGTAGACGATTAAAGAAGAACGCGGCGGCGGTCTTAATTTATCTTATTTTTCTGGCATTGATAATTAATCTGTTTTCTCCCATCATAATTTTCCACGAGTTAGTCTCATCAGGCCGGTAGTATTTTCGAGAAGAATTACGCGCCGAATTTTTGCAGTTTTCCCGCATGCGCCAGCGCGACACGCATCAGATATTTCATGGGTATTCTTCCCAGTCCGCCCATAAGGCAGGCGCTCTCGCCAAAAGTTGTTGCCGCATCGGGGCGGCAGGTTTTTGCCGCAAGCAGTACCGGCACCGGATGAAAGCTATGCCCCGCCATGACAGCGGGCGTGGAGTGATCCCCCGTCACCACAAGAACATCCGGCTTTAAAGCAAAAATTTCCGGCATCAGGGAATCAACTTTTTCGATGGCCTTTACTTTTTCGGCAAAATTGCCGTCTTCGCCACGGGAATCCGTCGCTTTAATGTGAATATAGAAGAAATCATAATTGGCGTAATTGGCAACCAGGGCCTGAATTTCATCTTCGATTGTCGATGTCTCCGGCGCCAGAGACATTCCCAGGAGTCTGGCGACTCCTTTATACATAGGGTAGCTTGCTATCGCCAGTGGTTTCAAACCGAAACGTCCGGCCATAGAAGGGAAACTATGAAATCCCGAGTAACCGCGCAGGAGCATGACGTTTGCTTTTTCTTCCTTGGCGAGCACTTCTCTGATTTTATCCGATAGTTCCCTCACGGCGGCGGCGGTATTTTCCGCTTCGGGTATCAGCGCCTTGGCATCGAGAGGCGGCTCGCCTGTCCTTTGCGGGTCGGTCTCGCTAATTTGTTCCGAAAGCTTTCCGCCGCGCAAAACGACCAGCGCCCGGTGTTCTTTTTCCGTGACAAAAAAGACTTCTTTTACCGCTTGTAAATGAACATTGGCCTTAAGTTTAATGCACAGGAGTTTGTTTTTTTCCGTCTCCAGTCGTCCGGCTCTTCTGTCGGCAATGTGTCCGAATTTATTCAGCGTGGCGAAGTTGGCGCGCATGTAGAGATCGCCCTGAACCAGCGGGAAATCAAGGCCTGCTGCGGAAAGCAGACCGCGGCCGACATTGTATTTTACCGGATCATAGCCGAAAAGGGCGAAATGCGCCGGTCCGCTGCCGGGCGTTATGCCGCAGCCGACCGGGTCCAAAAGCCCGCAGGTGCCGGAGGCGGCAAGGCTATCCAGATTAGGCGTGACGGCTGTCTCCAGTTCGGTTTTGCCGCCCGTTTCCTGCGGCAGGCCGCCCAATCCGTCCATAATCAGAAAGATTATTTTTTTATCATTTTGAATTACCAACCGCTCGATGAATTCCGTATCCATAAAAGCTCCTTTTTAACCCTACATCCTGGATTCCCGTTTTCACGGGAATGACATTCACTATTTGTCATTGCGAGACACCTTTTAAGGTGGCGAAGTAATCCTTCTTTTAATGAAATTGCCACGTCCGCCGCGGTAGACTAGCAATGACTGCGTCGGATTGCTTTATCGTCCGCCTTTACGGATTCCTCGGAATGACAATGGTCTTAATGCTCATTTGCCTTGAAAAAACGGTTTTCTTTTTTCCAAAAACGCCTTCATGCCTTCTTTTTGATCCGCGGTGGCAAAGCACTGCGCGATGGCTCCTATTTCCAGCAGGCTCGCGTTGTCGAGCGACATATCAAAGCCGTAATTCATGGCATTTTTCGCCATTTTCAGAGCGAACGCCGGAAGATTCGCTATTTTTTTGGCAAAATTTTTAGTTTCTTCCAAAAGTTTATCCGCGGGGAAAACCTTATTGACCAGACCAATTTCATAGGCCCGCTGGGCGTTGATCTGCGCGCCGCTCAAAATCATTTCTTTGGCAATTCCCATGCCGACCAATCTAGGCAGGCGCTGAGTTCCTCCCCAGCCGGGAATGACGCCGATTAAAATCTCCGGCTGGCCGAAAACAGCTTTTTCCGAAGCAAAGCGGATATCGCAGGCTAGCGCTATTTCCGTGCCGCCGCCGAGAGCGAATCCGTTGACCGCGGCAATCGATGGTTTCGGCATCGTTTCAATAAGCCGCAGAGTGTGATGTCCCAATTCCATTAACTGCAGGATTTCCACCGATGTGGAATTTTGCATCTGCGAAATATCGGCTCCGGCCACGAAAGCTTTATCGCCGGCGCCGGTTAAAATCAAAGCTTTTACGTTTTCATCTTTCGCGCACGCCGTGACCGCGTCATAAATTTCTCCGAGCACCTCGTAATTCATGGCGTTTAACACTTTCGGCCGGTTGAACGTGATAGTCGCGATTTGTTCTTCGATGTTCAAAAGAATGTTTTTATATTCCATTTATTGTTCTTCCTTTCAGACAGTGAGTTTTGCCCTGCTGCCGGGCGGAAAACATTCTGTACCGCTGTTCGTCATTGCGAGACATCCCTTGGGGTGGCGAAGCAATCTATATATTCTGATACTTATGGGATTGCTTCGCTCATTACATTCCCCCGCACGCTTTGCTCGGGGCTTCGACTCACCGCAAAGACATTGTCACCCAGTCTCGCATGCCGGGTGACACCTCTCAGAAATTCTCCCTACCCCGCGCCAGCGGAGGAGAAAAAAAGAATATATAGCCTTCAGCCTAAACCTTTAATGTAACTAGCCCAATTTTTAAAAAATTTCCATAAAAAAAGCCCGCCTGTGTATTTCGGGCGGGCTTTTTTTAAACGATGTATGGAAAATAATTATTTACGTCGCGCAAACATCCACGGGGGCTTTGGCTTCTTCCATGCCCATGGCTTTTAACACGATTTCCGCAATATCGAATGCGACCATTTTTTCCGAAAGCTGCCTGTCTTTAATACCATCGGAAAGCATCGTCAGACAAAAGGGACAGGCGACCGCTACCGTAGAGGCCTTTGTCGCCGCGGCCTGATCCGTCCGCATGTTGTTGATGCGGTCTCCGATATCTTCTTCCATCCACATTCTGGCTCCGCCGGCGCCGCAGCAGAAACTCTTGCTGAGATTGCGTTCCATTTCGACAAGCTTTACGCCGCCGATGGCTTTCAGAATTTGCCGGGGCTGTTTGTAAATATCGTTATAGCGCCCGAGGAAGCAGGAATCATGATAGGTGAACACACCATTGAGAGGCTGCTTTAAGGCGATTTTTCCTTTGGCCAGCAGATCGGCGATGATTTCGGTATGATGATAAACTTCGAAATTTCCGCCGAAGTTGGGATAATCCTTTTTCAGCGCGTTGTATCCGTGCGGGCAGATAGTAATGATTTTTTTCACGCCATAGCCGTTCATCACCGCGATGTTGGCTTGCGCCTGCGTCTGGAAGAGGTATTCATTGCCGCCGCGCATGGCCGAATCGCCGCAGCAGCCTTCCTCATTACCTAAGATGCCGAAGCTGACTCCCGCCGTCTGCAGAATTTTGGCAAAGGCTACGGAAACTTTTTTGCCGCGGTCATCGAAGGAGCCGGAACAGCCGACGTAAAAGAGGTATTCTACATCGGGTTTTTCCGCCAGCGTTTTCACGCCCATCTCCTTAGCCCAATCGCCGCGCATATGCGCGCCCACGCCCCACGGATTGGAATTGTTTTCCATGTTGCGGTAGGTCAATTGCAGTTCGGGAGAAAAATCCGCTTCGGTCAGCACTTTGTATTGCCGCATATTGACGATTTTGGGCACGTGTTCGATGGATGATGAACAATGCTCCATGCAATACATGCAGTTGGTGCAGGCCCATAACTCGT
>Ga0154766_117_pt11 | contig 15312 bp, 15 predicted proteins | sample Rifle2008BG16ft_FD_105774 | JGI IMG/M metagenome (GOLD analysis project Ga0154766, IMG submission 105774) | Deltaproteobacteria bacterium RBG_16_44_11
CATTGCGTTTGTGCCACTATCTGTCAACATATCGAGAAATACTTCCCTCGCCGGGAGGAGGAATGTATTGTAACCGACAGCTCGCAGACACTCCAGCCGCTGTGCTGCGGGGAGGAGGTACATTTTTTGCACGATCTTGATCTTGTGCATCTCCATGGGTACTTGCCGGCCATTGGACAATGTAATAATCATAATTTTCTCCTTTCGACTTCCAAAGTTCAAAGAGCGTGAAATTACAGATAAATTATTGGTGATAGTTTCCTTTTGAGCGGGGGGAGTATATGGAAAAACATTCTTATATGTCAAGGTAATTTTAGGAATCCGAGAAAGTTGCCCTTAATTTTCCCGTATTCTTTCGGTTAATTTTACCGATCTAATCATGCGAGGATTGATTGCTCAGCATCACATAAAAGGAAAGAAGAATGCTTAAAAAGGCTTGGCGGATTGAATTGAGAAACACCTTTTGATAAATTCCAAAAAGCTACCAAATTAGTGAGCTGGTACAACCGTTCCAATTATTTCCTTGGCGCGGGATCACGATATCCTTCGGTTACAAGCCTGCACAGGCGGGATAGGTTTTTTTAATTCTCGTTATGGCTTCGCAACGACGTCATTAACCCAGAATTTTCTGCATCCACTTCCAGATCGCCCCGAAGGTCTTGTCCCTGTTCACTTCGTTGAAGTTCTCATGATAGTTCTTTTCATGAACGATTAATGTCAGGAGTTTTGCTGGAATTGAATTCAAGGCTTTCTTACTGACCTGGGGGTCGGCAAGTTGATCCTTGCCGGCAAGGACGGCAAACATCGGAAAACGTTCCCACGTCTTCATGTTTGCAATCACCCACGCCTGGGCCTTTTCGCTCTCTCCACCCATTTTTGCAGAAGCCGTTGTCCCCCGTAAACCGATCTTCTCGTCATGATGGTGACGGGCGGTAATCTTCTCGTCATGGGTTAGCACATCCGTAACTGTCGGGAGTTTAACAGCGAAGGTTGGATGGATCACCGCTATTAACTTGGCGATCTTTCTTGTAATGGCCGGGATTTTGACCCTACTTTCCAGCCAGGGAGAGGAAACGATGAATCCCTTGATATCGGTCTTTTTCGCCAGGGTCAGAGCGTACTTTAGGGCGATGAGTGCACCATTGGAATGACAAATGATAAAGATCGGGGCTTGGGGATGGCGCTCTTTCACCCAGAAATAGAATTTATGTATATCATCGACATAATCGTCGAAAGAATTGATATGAAAAAAAACCTTCCCCTTCTCATTGTATTTCGGATAGGTTCCATGCCATCGCAGATCCGGGGCATAGGTGGCAACACCCTTCTCCTTGAAATACAAAGCCGGCGTAACACAATCACCGGCATGTGCCATACCGCCATGGATACCGATCATCACGGCCTTGACCTCCCGGTCCGGCAACCATTCGTAGACAAGGAGTTTTGTCTTTGCATCAGCTTGAAATAATTCTGTCTTCGTTTCGGAGAAATTCATAAACCATCCTTTATGTCTTTTTTCGACCATCAGTATTTTGTAATCCAGTGTTCAAATATGCGAATTTGATGAATATGTCAATATCTGATCGCTTTTTGTCGAATTATTTCACGTCCGGGGATAATCATGGACGTCCCCGATTATTTCCTAGATTAAAACCACCAGAAAGCTAGAACCATATCCTTTGTCATTCCGAGAAAATAAAACGCGATCCGGCTTGTGTTCCGGCACGTGTGACCTCGTGTGACCTTCAGGTTATTAGGTTATACGCCAGACTATCGCCTCGAGTGCCGTTAAAGTATCAGGGTAAATCCAGTAATCCACCTATCCCTTATCATTCCCTGGCATGACCAGGGAATCCAGAAATAGTTAATGGCCTAAAAGCCGGGAATGGTGAGGGTTTGCGTTGTTCTTTAGTGGCAATTGTCAAGAATCACGGGTATAAACCGCAGAGCAAGCTGCTGGGTATTCCCTCCGCTTTGCGGGATTGTTCAACTTACCAATTCCGATGTGCTGCGCCCTGCATCCGCCGGGCTTTGCTTTCGGAATTGGAGTTTCACGAAAAAGATTTAACCTAAGTTTCCTGTCGTACCCGTGATTTTTTGTAAATTTCCCGCCGATGGCCGATGCTGAGAACAAGAACGTCGCTATCAATTATGGTGAATATTACCCTGTAATCTCCTACGCGCATTTTTCTTAATCCGGCAAATTCACCCTTGAGAACCGGATAGGTTTCAGCTCGCTCAGAAAGATCCTTTTCAATTTTGTCAAGAATCCGGCGCGCCTCCTTTTTGTCGAGACGGCCCAGGTCTCTTTCAATAGATTTCTTGTATTTGATATTAAAGGCCAAGGTTTTTCCTCAGCTCTTTTGACGAAATAACTTCATCTTTCGGATTTCTTAAACGGTCGATGGCAATGCGCAAATCAGCAAAATCTTCAATATACGCTTCCAATGCCTTTTGGATGTGAAAAGAACGAGGCCTTTCCGTTTCCTCCGCAATATCGTCAAGATGCTTTGTTAATTCGTCGGGAAGGCGGATAGATACTGTAGCTTTCATAATATACCCCCTTTAGATTACTTGTGATGCATTGTATACGATTTATGACATAATGTCAAGAGCGCCCAAGTATTATGCCTTTTCCACAATGGCGATTTAGTGACACTCGCTAAGAGCAAACAAAGTGAAGCTCGAAGCGTAGCGGGATAATGAGCACCTTTGAACTATCCCATGCGCGCAGCACAGTGGGATGTATCATTTACCACCTTCGACGATTTTGATTTCACCTTCGGTCAGTCCATACAATTCATAAACCAGTTTGTCAATCTGGCGGTCGGTCGCATCAATTTCTCGCTGGATCATTTTTTTCTAGGCAGCAAAATAGCCAACAACAACCTGCGCCGCTAAGAATATCAGAAGAAGATACAGTCTTAAGCAGACTTCTTTCATGTTATCAATCTTTCGAACTTTTGCCGCAAGAATCGTCGAGACTGCCAAGACACCTGCTGTAATAATGATTGGAAGTGAAATGAAGAAGAAGCCGTACATTGCCCAGTTTTCAGAATACGATCTTTCCAGCCAAGCCCAACCAACAAAGAATGCCGACACAAGCGAGCATAGCCACAATATAATGGATAGAGCCGAAAGAATTTTTCTGCTCATTTTAAAAACACCAATGACAATAAGAGTCCCTGAAATTGCCACGAAGAGAATTACAATGGGAATTAGCATGCAGTTCTTTTTCCTTTCTGTGGGCTAAAAATTAATATATTCGGTGGGTATTTCCAAATATTTATTATTAATTACTTAGTTTCTTTTTTTCCACGATGGCGATTTCTTATTGGGGCAAATCATACAGTTCGTAAACCAGTTAGTCAATACCTGTCCGCGCCTGGCGCGGGGAGTGCGACATCATCGAATTCCAGTTAAACCTAAGACGAGAAAATAAATAAATTTATTCAAGAAAACCGGGACACATGTCAAAAATAATGATTTGACCCCGATTTCCAAAGAGCTAAATCCGATTACATATAGTCAAGGTCGATACTTACGTTGTGGTGTTTCATTAGGTGGTTTTTTACTACTTCAATTTGGTGTTTGACATTATCAAGTGGTTCAAAAGAACGTTTTACATAATGCCATATTTCATTTGGCAACGTAGGTTGAATATTCGTATAGGGAAAGCGGTTTTGCATGTCAATGAAATTATAAGGACAATATCTACTATAAAGATAACCATTTCACTTTTAAGGCCCATAATTTAGACTTTACAAAAGCCTTTCTTCCTGATTAAAGAAAGGACAAAATGTTTAAGGAGACACTTTCTGTGAGCAAAGCAAAATTGCCCCAATACGATTACGATATAATAATTATCGGGGGTGGGCCGGCAGGTTATACTGCCGGTTTGTACGCCGCCCGTGCCGGGCTTAAAACACTGCTGGTGGAAGGCGCGTCAACCGTCAGCCAAATAACCATTACTGATTTAATCGAAAATTATCCGGGAATCCCTGAAGGCATTAACGGTTTTGACCTGATGCAGTTATTCAAAAATCAGGCACTTAAATTCGGTTTGGAAACACTGGCTAAAGATGTATCCGCAATCAAAAATAATGCGTTTTCCCCTGCTATCTGGGATATTACAGTGGGAGATAAATCCTTCAAAACTTTAAGTGTAATTGCCGCGACCGGCGCGCAGTGGCGCAAACTGGGAGTCCCCGGTGAGGAGGAATTTGCCGGAAAGGGAGTTTCCTACTGCGCTACCTGTGATGGGCCGTTTTATAAAAACAAAGATGTGGTGGTTGTGGGCGGCGGTGATACGGCCATTCAGGAAGCTCTCTTTCTGACTCATTTCGCCAAAAAAGTTATTGTCGTCCATCGCCGCGATCGACTGCGCGCCGCAGGAATTTTACAAAAAAGGGCATTTGCCGAAAAGAAAATCGAGTTTGCCTGGAAGGCGAATCTGACTGAGGTTGTAGGCCGTGATTTTGTCACGGGTATTAAGATAGCCGATGTGGAATCCGGAAAATTAAGTGAAATCCCAGCGGAAGGAGTTTTTATTTTTGTCGGACGCATTCCACATACAAATCTTTTTCATGTCTTATTGAAGTTGGACGCCGGCGCCTACATTATTACCGACGACAACATGCGCACTTCCGCCGCCGGAATATTCGCCGCCGGAGACTGCCGGGCAAAACAATTCCGGCAGGTTATTACCGCCGCGGGCGACGGCGCTAACGCGGCGTTCAGCGCTGAGCTTTATGTAGGGGACATGAAAGGCCAAAGTTATTAAGCCCTGAAGTTGAGAGATTGCCGCGTTCTGATTTATCGGGACTTTTGCCCAGCAGGGAACCCCTGCGAATGAGACTGCGTCGCAATTATCTTTTTGTCATTTCGTGCGAGCGAAGCGCGACGAAGAGCCTGCCCCGTACTTGATACGGGGGAATCCAGTATTATTGAAACTGGATACCGGCCTTTGCCGGTATGACGACCTTAATGCTAACGATATTAAGACAAAGCCCCGCATGCCTGGTTATGCGGGACGCAAGGACAAAAGGAATTTATAAATCATGGAATCTTTAATCAACGCGTGGCAACAATTGCCCGCACACATAAGTCCCTATCTGTTTAGCATCGGTTCTTTTCAATTACGCTATTACAGCCTGATGTATATTGTCGCTTTCGCTATCGTTTATTTTCTGGTCCTGTACAGAATAAAGCATGAAAATTACAAATACACCGCCGAAAATATTCAGGATTATCTGGTCTGGGCGATGATCGGCGTGCTGATAGGCGCGAGACTTGGCGATGTATTAATTTATAATTTTAGTTACTTCGCTCAGCATCCGCTCGAAATCTTTTTGCCTTTTGATTTTTTCAACGGCATCAGATTTACCGGCATCAGCGGCATGTCCTATCACGGCGGCCTTATCGGTGTAATTATTATGACCATTTTATTTTGCCGCAAGCGCAAGATCGATTTTTGGAAGTTTACCGATCTGCTTTGTCCGGCCATACCGCTTGGTTATACGTTCGGCCGTATCGGCAATTTTATCAATGGCGAACTCTTCGGCCGCGTAACCACAGTGCCGTGGGGAATGTATTTTCCGCTTGATCCGACAAGAAGTTTGCGCCATCCATCTCAACTCTACGAAGCCGCGTTCGAGGGAATTTTTTTGTTTATTGTGCTGTGGCTGATGAGAAAAAAGAAACGTTTTGACGGATTTCTTGTGGGAATGTATATTTGCGGTTATGGATTAACACGCTTTATTATCGAATTTTTCCGTGAACCGGACTATGTTGTCGGCCCTATAAGCATAGGACAACTTCTGTGCCTGTTGATGATGTTGGGTGGCATCGCCCTTTTAATCTGGCGCAAAAACGCAACGGGAAAAAAATGAGGTGAAGCAATGGGGAAAAATTTGGTGATTATCGGCGGCGGCGCGGCAGGCCCATCTACTGCCGCCGAAGCCAAACGCAATGATCCTTCGTTAAATATCACCATTCTGGAGCGAGGAAAATTTGTTTCCTACGCCTCCTGACCGACACCGTATTACATCGGCGATGTAATAAAAGACGAAAAGAAGTTAATCGCGCGGACGCCGGAAAAATTCCGCGAAAGCGGCATTGAGGTTCGGTTAAACACGGAAGTAGCCAGCGTTAGTTACAAAGGAAAAACGATAGAACTAAGGGACGGTAATAAAGTCCCGTTTGATATTTTAGTAATGGCCACAGGGACAAAAGCGCTTGTCCCCGACTTGCCGGGTATCGAAAGGCCGGGAATTTTTACATTAAAAAATCTGGAAGACGCAATTAAAATCAAGGCCTACCTGCGCGAAAATAATTGCCGTAAGGCCATTATCATCGGCGCCGGTTTTATTGCCATGGAAATGAGCGAAGCCCTGCACATGGCGGGAATCAAAACAACGATATTCCACAGAGGAAATTTGCCGGCAAACCGTTGGGATGCTGAGCTTTCTAAATTAATGCTCCAAGAACTAAATAATAACGGCGTGGAATTTATCGCCAGCGCGCAAACTTTGGCCATTGAAAAAGGGAAAGATGCACCGCTTTGCGCCGTCACTAATCAGGGTAAATGGGAAGCAGATATGATACTTGTCGCCGTGGGCGTTAAACCGGATCTCGCCCTGCCACAAGCTATGGGTTTGAAAATCGGCAACTCCGGCGCTATCGCCGTAAACTCTTCCCAGCAAACATCTCTGGAAAATGTTTACGCTGTTGGCGATTGCTGTGAATCTTACCATCGGGTAAGCCGCCGCTGGGTGAACATACCGCTGGGCGACATTGCCAATAAACAGGGACGGGTCGCCGGACGCAATATTGGCGGCAAACCGCTAACCTTTGAAGGAATCGTCGGGGCGCAGTCTTTCCGGCTATTTAATTTAGAATGCGCGGCCACCGGCATTGACGAAAAAGAAGCCACACTAAGCGGCTACAACCCGGTCAGCACGCTAGTGTGGGGCAATGCTATTGCCGGGACTATGGGGCAAAAGAAATTAGGATTAAAGCTGATTGCCGATAAACTATCAGGCAAACTATTAGGCGCTCAGGCGGTGGGAATGGCCGGAGCGGTAGGCCGTATTAACGCTTTATCCGTTGCCCTTTGGGCGGACCTGAATATTGACGAAGTTGCCTATCTGGATTTGGCTTATTCGCCGCCCTACAGCGGCGCGTGGGATATCATTCACATCACGGCCCAGGCTTTGCGCCGGGCTATTTAATTTTAAGGAAAATAAACCAATATGGCCCTATGGTGGATTGCATTTACAATATTGATTCTGTCCCTGCTTGCTTTGGATTTAGGTTTATTCAACCGTAAGGCTCATATTATCCGCCTTAAAGAAGCCCTGCTCTGGACATCCTTCTGGGTATCCCTGGGGTTATTGTTCGGCGTGGGGATTTACTATTTCTACGGCCATAATAAGGCAATGGAATATTTCGCCGGTTATCTCATTGAATACTCTCTGAGCGTGGATAATCTTTTCGTATTTTTATTAATTTTCCGCTATTTCAGAGTGCCGCACAAACTTGAACACAAGGCGCTTTTCTGGGGCATATTGATGGCCCTTATCACCCGCGCCATATTTATTTTTGCCGGTGTCGTGCTGATAAATAAATTCCACTGGATTATATACATTTTTGGGGCTTTTCTGATTTTCACCGCTGTAAGGATGGCATTAGGAAAAGAATATGAAGTTCATCCCGGAAAAAATATAATGATTAAAATGTTACGCTTTTTAATGCCGGTCACGCGTAATTACGAAGAAGGAAGGTTTTTTATTGTTAAAAGAGGTATCCGCTTTGCCACACCATTACTTGCCGTGATTCTGGCATTGGAAACAACCGATATAATTTTTGCCGTTGATTCCATTCCGGCGGTTTTAGCCATTACCAATGATCCTTTTATCATTTATACATCCAACGTTTTCGCCATTTTGGGACTGCGATCACTCTTTTTTGCCATTTCCGGAATAATGAGAATTTTTCATTATCTCCACTATGGGCTTGTTGCAGTGTTGAGTTTTGTGGGTGTTAAGATGATTATTTCTGATTTTTATAAAATACCGATTAACATTTCTTTGGGTGTTATCGCGTCATTTCTTGCTGTTTCGATAATCGCATCGCTTGTGTGGCCGCAGAGTCCAGAGGAAACTATCTTAAAGGAAAAATAGACGCCGTCCTATGAAAATTGACTATCCCGACATATCACAAGCTCAATTGAAGAAATGGGCAAGGCTTGCCGACGCTAAAGTTCGTCAGGAGGAGGGAATATTTTTAGCCGAAGGAATCAAGGTAGTGGAAGAACTTTTAGCCAGCGACTGGCAAACTAAAGCCATTTTAGTGTTGCCGGAAAAAAATAGACAATGTGAAAAGCTGCTGCTTCCCGCCACGAAAGATATTCCTGTTTATCAGCTTACCCGCGCCCAGTGGCAAAAACTCGGACAGGACAGGGAACCGGAAGGCGTCATGTCTGTGGTGCAAATAAAACAGCCGCCAACTATTTCTTCATGGTTTTTAAAGCCTTCCGGTAATATTTTAATTTTGCATGAAATCAATAATCCTCGCAATCTCGGCGCGCTCGCGCGCAGCGCGCACTGGTTCGGCTTTACCGGAATAATTCTGAGCGCTAACTCGGCGGATTACACTAATCCGAAAGCCGTGCGCGCTTCGATGGGAAGCCTTTTTCATTTGGCGATTATCCCGGAAGTTGATTTATCCGCAGCATTGCCGGGAATCAAAAATAGCTTCTTTCTTATCGGCTCTGATGTGCGCGAGGGTTTATTACCTCATCCGGTTCCAAAAAAAGTCGCCCTGCTTTTAGGCAATGAAAGTCATGGTCTACCGGAAGCTCTTTTGAAGATGGCCGATGAGCAATGGAGCATAACCGGTAACAGTAAGGCAGATTCCTTGAGTTTGCCGCAGGCAGCTGCTATTATGATGTACGAATGTGTCAAAAAAATAAGTTAAGGTCTGTCATTGCGAATCCCGACTTGTCGGGATGTGGCAATCTAAAATAAGAGATTGCTTCGCTACGCTCGCAACGACACTATGGAATTGAAAAAATGAAATCATACATTCAAATAATGACGACCACCGAAACAAAAGAAGAGGCGCAAAAAATCGCTCAATATTTAGTGGAGCAGGGGCTTGCCGCCTGCGTGCAAATTACCGGCCCAATGGAAAGCATTTATCGTTGGAAAGGTAATGTGGAGACAGCCAATGAATGGCACTGCCTGATTAAAACACGGGAAGATTTTTTTGATAAAGTGGAAGCCGCGATTAAAAAATTGCATTCCTATGAGACACCGGAGATTATTGCCGTGCCGATTGTTAAGGGGGGCAAGGAATATTTAAGTTGGATCGAGGATTCATTATTTTAAAAATATTTAAGGAGATTCTATGTCCGACAAAAACGAGTTAGAAAAAAAGTGCATTGATACCATCCGCTTTTTAGCCGCTGACGCGATAGAAAAAGCCAAATCCGGCCACCCCGGCATGCCGCTGGGCGCCGCCGCCGCAGCCTTCACCCTCTGGACAAAGCATTTAAAACACAATCCGAAAAATCCGCAATGGCCGGACCGTGACCGCTTTGTACTTTCCGCCGGTCACGCCTCGATGCTTTTATACGCCCTTTTGCATCTTACCGGTTACGATCTGACGCTCGATGACATTAAAAATTTCCGCCAATGGGGCAGCCGTACACCGGGACATCCTGAATATAAACACACGCCCGGCGTGGAAGTCACCACCGGCCCTCTGGGTCAGGGCTTAGCCAACGCCGTGGGCATGGCCATCGCGGAGGCGCACCTGGCCGCGCATTTTAACCGCGAAGGAGGAAAATTAATTGATCACTTCACGTATGTCATGGCTGGTGACGGCGACATGATGGAGGGAGTTGTCGCCGAGGCCTGCGCTTTAGCCGGGCATCTACGTTTGGGAAAACTAATCGTCCTTTATGATGACAACAAAGTAACGCTGGCCGGCTCAGCGGGGCTATCTTTCACAGAAAACATAGAAATGCGTTTTAAATCTTACGGCTGGCAAGTGCAAAAAGTTCAAGACGGCAACGATGTTGCCGCCATCGACCGGGCGATTAAAAAAGCTAAAAAAGATACAGAACACCCTTCGCTGATTTGTGTGCGAACAACCATCGGTTTCGGCGCGCCCTGCAAGCAGGGAAGTTGTGACGCGCACGGCTCGCCGCTGGGCCAGGAAGAACTGCAAAAAACAAAAGAGGCGCTAGGCTGGCTTGCCGATTCATCTTTTTATGTCCCCGAAGATGTCCAAAAATATTTCCGCAAATCTTTATCGCGTGGAAAAAAGGCGGAAAAATCATGGCAGGAAGTTTTGCATACTTACCGGCAAGGGCAATCATTGCTTACCGCTGAATTTGAGCGAATCATTCGCGGCGACTTGCCGGAAAATTGGGAATCAGCTCTTAGTGAATTCCCTAATGGGTCAAAAGATGTGGCGACGCGAAAAGCTTCGGAAACGATAATGCAGGCTATTGCCTTGAGGGTTCCTGAACTTGTCGGCGGCTCGGCGGACCTTAATCCCTCCACCTTTACCTGGCTCAAAGGCTTGGGTGATTTTCAAAGCCCGGCTACATCTTCGGCCGGTTTACACGGCATGGTGGGCGGCCCCTGGAGCTTTGAGGGCCGCAATATCCACTTTGGTGTGCGGGAACACGCGATGGGCTCGATTGCCGTAGGCATGGCTTTGCACGGAGGCATTATTCCTTATACAGCAACCTTTTTGACCTTTGCCGATTACATGCGGCCGCCCATGCGCCTGGCCGCGCTGATGGGCTTACGTACGATTTTTGTTTTCACGCACGACAGCATCGGCGTGGGAGAAGACGGCCCGACGCATCAACCAATAGAGCAGATCATGAATCTGCGCCAGGTGCCTAATATGACGGTTATCCGTCCGGCGGACGCCAATGAAACATCAGAGGCCTGGCGCATCGCGCTTAGTAACACTAAATGCCCCACAACGCTGATTTTCAGCCGTCAGAATTTGCCGGTACTGGATCGTAGTGTGTGTGCGCCCGCCAGCGGCGTGCGCCAAGGCGGTTATGTTTTATGGGAATCAGCGCCCGATCCGCAGCTTTTTCTCATTGCTACAGGTTCGGAAGTGGCCATGACTCTGGAGGCCGCGCGCAAACTTGCGCAAGAAAACATCAAGGTTAGAGTTGTCTCGCTTCCCAGCTGGGAAATATTTGACCGGCAACCGCAAGAATACCGAAATCAAGTTTTGCCGCCGCAAGTGTCGGCCAGAATTGCCGTGGAAGCGGGCATTAAACTGGGTTGGGAACATTATGTCGGACTACAGGGAAAAATCATCGGTATGGCAACGTTTGGCGCTTCCGCGCCCGGCCCGGTGCTTTATGAAAAATTCGGATTCACCGCCGATAAAATCATTGCGGCGGCAAAAGAATTTCTTCATCGCGCTTAGCAGGAAAAAGAAATGAGTGACATCCGCATTGCTTATTCTCTGGGAGAGTACCAAAGCAGCGTTAATCATGCTCTGGATGAAATGCGCAAAGATAATATCATTGAACGCATTTGGGCGAAAGATTATACCCTTTGGAAGCCGACACCGGATGAAATTACTAACCGGCTTGGTTGGCTTGATGCTCCCGAAGAAACATTGGATAAAATAGAATACCTGCGCAAGGTTCTGAAGCCGTTCACCGGCGGCGGGACGAAAGACGTTGTTTTGTTCGGCATGGGAGGTTCAAGTCTTGCGGCGGAAGTTTTTGGTAAAATATTCGGCCCTCATACCGGTTATCCGCAATTGCAAGTTTTGGACACTACCGATCCGGCTTTTATTTTAAAAGTTTCTCAAAGCCTGGATTTGGAAAAAACTCTCTTTGTGGTTTCTTCCAAGTCGGGGACAACAATGGAAATCACATCTCTTTTTCAATATTTTTACAACCTGACGCTCAAAAAGTTAGGCAGCTCCACCGGAAGCCATTTTATTTTTATTACGGATGAAGGCAGTCCTATGGAAAAGATTGCCGAAAAACTTTCCCTGTACCATACCTTTCTCAACAATCCGCACATAGGTGGACGTTATTCGGCACTTTCCTTTCCGGGCATCATACCCGCGACCATCATTGGCGTTAATGTGGAAAAGTTACTCCAAAAGGCGATAGACGCGGCACAAACGGAAAAAACGCAACTAATTTCAAAAATACTTAACACATCAGGCGCTTATTTGGGCGCCGTTTTGGGGACACTGGCGCGGATGGGACGCGATAAACTAACTTTTATTATGCCGCCACGGTGGAAATCTTTCGGTGATTGGCTGGAACAACTCATTGCTGAGAGCACCGGTAAGGATAGAAAAGGAATTTTGCCTGTTTTAAACGAGCCGACCTTTGATACTGCCGTTTATGGAAGAAATCGTGTCTTTGTTTTTTTTCAAGACAAACAGGAAAATAATTCTCCAAAAATAGACGCGTTAACAAAAGCCGGCCATCCTGTCATCACCATTAAAATTAATGATGATTATGATCTCGGAAGTCAAATGTTTATCTGGGAAATGGCCACAGCCTTAGCCGCATATTTCCTCAACGTTAATCCCTTTGATCAGCCGAATGTGGAGGCGACAAAAAATCACGCCCGCCGGATAATTGCCCAATATCGAGAGAAGAAAAAACTTCCGCAGAATAAGGCCATACTAACAACAGATCAGTGCGATGTTTACGGTAATAGCAATAGTTTAACTGTTGCCGATACTCTGAAATATTTTCTTAATCAGGCGGCTGTAAATGATTATGTTTGCTTACAGGTCTTCTTAAGCCCGTCGCCGGAAATCGATAAGGCACTTACGAAACTGAGAAAGGCCATCGGCGAAAAATATCATTTGCCTGTAACATGGGGCTACGGGCCGCGTTATCTACATTCTACCGGCCAATTGCACAAAGGCGATTCCGGTAACGGTCTTTTTATTCAGTTAACTGCTGACGAGAGAATTGACGTGGATATTCCCGACCAAATCGGTAAAGACGACTCATCCCTTGCTTTCGGCGTGCTCAAAACGGCACAAGCGCAGGGAGACTGGCAGGCGCTTCTGGATGCAGGGCGCAGAATTATCCGTCTCCACTGCAAAAAGGATGCCGCCGCCGGCTTAAATAATTTTGCCTCAAATCTTTAATTCTTCTATCAGCGGGCTTGACTAATTACTCTGAGAATTTTTGGCGCGTTACGTTCCGAAGGTGGAGGAATTGCTTTAGGATACCCGATAATAATCGGCGCGACAATCCGGCAGCTATCGGGAATGCCCATTTCCGCTTTTATTTTTGGATCTCGAATATAAGCACCCAAACCAATCCAGCAAGTACCCAGGCCTCTTTGCGCCGCGGAAAGCATAATGTAACTTGCCGTAAGCGCGCAATCAATATCCAGAGAATAAACCACGCTGGAACCGACAATATAAATCACGCAGGGAGCGTTATAAAACACGTTGAATTTCTCATTTTTGAGCAAATCGACATATTCCGGGCTGAGACTTGTTTTTTTTTGACTAAAGTCTTGCAGGAGATTTGCCTTGCTTTCATCAGAAAGTCTGTTGATGGTCTCCTTACAATTGACAATAACAAATCGGCACGGCTGGTTGTTGCTGGCGGAAGGCGCCAGTGTTGCTTCTTTTAATATTTCATTTACTATTTCCAACGGAACATCTTTGGACTCATAATCACGGATGGATCTTCTTTTTTGTAAAAGCTCCGAAAAAGTTATCATATATTTTCTCCACTTGTTAAGGGTTATTGTTGTCTGGTTATCTTACGAATAATAAAATCTCCATCAGAGTTTAAGATTAATTCCAATCATACCATTGATTCCCGGCATGGGATAGTCCTTTTTATAAGCATAGCGCACATCCGTCAGGTTTTCACCGGCAATAAATATTTCACCGCTTAGTTCAGGCGATTTCCAGTCAAACTCCCAGCTTATTTTACCGCTGATAATCCAGAATCCATCCACTCTTGCAATGCTGGTGCCGCCGTAATCCAAAGCGCGGTTATTGGCCACATATTGATAATCCTGATACAAAGTGTCAAGACTGATCTTGAGGCAGTCAAATAATTTGAGGTTGGCACCGGCGGAAGCCATCCATTCGGGAGAATAAGGAAGGTTATCCGGCGAGCGATTTATTATCCAAGTTCCTCCGGCGAAAAGCGAAAGTTCTTTTATCGGACTGAAGTTTAGCGTTGCTTCCAAGCCCTGTCTTTCAAAAGAAGCAATATTTTCATAGTGAGGCGGAGCGGGGCTGGTAATGATGATGAGGCGGTTTTTGCCTTTATCGTAAAAATAAGTTATATCCGCGCGGACTTTCGCCCCGAAAGAACGGATAATACCCGCTTCGAAGTGATCAACAATTTCCGGATCAAGCTCTTTCCACTTTGTGTTATTTCCCCACAGCATTTTGGATTGGGCAACAACATAGAGGCCGGGGTAATTGATGCCGCGGCTGTAAAAAACATGTAAATCCGTAGAAGAATTTTTCAGCGCAATCCCCGCCTGCGGCGTAAATCTCGAATCAAAATCGCTGTGCTCGTAATAGCGGACTCCGGCTGAAGGAATCAGCTGCCAGTTTTTCCCAAGAGCCAATTCATGACTTAACGACAGGTAAGGAGAAACCATTCTAAAATCATCACGGGAGAAATTACTGTCAGGCTGCGGCGCATCCCTGTCGATAAAAACCTTTCCGGTAGTAAAATCAAAATCCGCCCCGGCGGTTATTAAAGAACCCTTCCATGGCGTAAATACTTCTCTGGCGCGCACACCGTAATTATCAAAATCGGTTACGGTATCATAATACAACAGATTCACCAGATCAAACTGATCGAGCCACTGCGCCTTCCCGCTATTCCAGTAAACTTTCAAATCTCCTTTGATTTTATCGTAGCGATGAGACAATACTATAGTGGTTAAAACGTCTTCGAGTTTATATGTTCCCTGTTTTTCCTGCGGTCTGCCTTCGGGACCAGGATCATCGGCGGAATTGTGGCTTGCATTAACTGTTATATCCATAGACCAATTGGAGAAAAACTGCTGACCTATTCTGGCAAAATAGCCCTGAAGTTCGCCTCCTGCATCGTCCCGATGACCGCTGGATTGCTTAAAACTCTGAAGCACATAATAGTCTGTATCTTTTATTTTTCCGCCATGTTCGGCAACTTCAACCAACGTATTGTAAGAGCCAATAGCGCTTTTGAACCCTGTTGTAAATCCCTGCTCCTGCTTACGCTTGGTAATCAGGTTTATCGCACCAAAAGCCATATTCCCG
>Ga0154766_145_pt1 | contig 15293 bp, 16 predicted proteins | sample Rifle2008BG16ft_FD_105774 | JGI IMG/M metagenome (GOLD analysis project Ga0154766, IMG submission 105774) | Deltaproteobacteria bacterium RBG_16_44_11
GTTCTTGCAGAGAGATCCGATCGGGTTCGATGGGGGTGATGTGAATCTATATGTCTATGTGGGAAATAATCCGATAAACTTTGTTGATCCAAGTGGTACAGCGTGTCAAGTTGATGTATACAGAACTGAAGCGCTTATGAGTTCTGGAATTAACGCAGGGCACGAATGGATTGTTTATGGTGGTCAATCAGTAGGATTTTGGCCTAATAGAAATTGGCAGGTGATTCGCCCTGACCCGGCTGAGGTAGCAGGTGTTCCAAAAGTTTATCATTGGAGCACAACTAAATCAGAATCCGGCGAAATACGATGGGGAAGCGGAGTTGGTCAAGAATGCGAATGTGCAACTTGCGAAGATATTCTCTCCTGTCTCGATTCTGTACCTAATCCAGGTTGGCGCAGCCTACCTGTTTTTAATAATTGTAGGAGGTTTGTAAGATCATGGGCATTACCCGGTTGTTGTTTAGATACGAATTGATATTCAGATTTTGTTTTATATTGATAATTCCTTTCATTAGCAGTGGCTGTAAAGAAAACATGGTAAAATATGATTATTTTATAGAAAAACCGACAGCAATAAAGAACGCCGATTCAATTGAAATATACCTTGGTTATACAAGAGCATCTTCCAATTGGATAAAGGCATCTTACAAGATTGAAGGCAACATCATTTATGTTTTTGGTGAATTAACATTTAAAGAAATACCACAAACTTTGTCTATTAAATTGCCCGATGCCCAAAAAAAATATAGATTGTTTTGGGTAGATGATGATGGGAAAAAAACAGAGATTATGATTCGGGAAACTTAACCCCTTTGTGACGGGCGAATTCTGGGGAAATAACACTTAATTGATTGTGGCCACCACCAATCAGAATATCGCCTATTACTACAGCTATGATGCCGCCAACCGCCTTACCGGTGTTACCGATTCCAACCTGCACAATATTGATTATCAATATGACGTGGCGGGAAACAGAACAGCCATGACTACGCCGGACGGCAAGACGATTAAATACGAATATAACGCCAATAACCAAATGACGAAGATATTGACCAATAGAGGTAATTACACCTTTACCTATGATGCCCTCAATCGCAGAATAAAACGGACTTTGCCTAACGGCACTTTCACTACTTACGCCTACGATCAGAATAGCAGGCTTACCAATATCACGCATAAGAATAATCACAATAAAATCATCGACTCTTTCAGTTATACGCATGATAATGTCGGGAACCGTTTGACAAAAACAGAGGAAGCATCTTCGCCGCATGATCTCGATAAAACCATCAATTACGCTTATGACGCGATATATCGCCTGCAGGCCGCCACGCCGGAAAAAAGAGGCAAAGGCAAGCTTGCCGAGGCGATAAACAAATATCAAGCGGAGAACTACAGCTATGACGCGGTGGGCAATCGTCAGAGCGGTCCCCACAGCCGGGATGCTTACTCCTACAATGCCGGCAATGAATTACTCACTTCCACCGGGCGCATTATCTTTGACAGAGATAACCAGTATGAATATGACTTAAACGGCAATCTGATTAAAAAGACGCAGACAATAAAGGGAAAATGGAGCATCGTCACCACTTACGCCTATGACGATGAAAACAGATTAATTGAGGTCAAAATACAAAAGGGCCATAAAATCAAGGAAGTATCATTTACTTACGACCCGTTGGGAAGAAGGATTTCCAAAACGGTGCATAAGGAAGAGTTCGTTGATGATGAAGAAGACGGCGATAACGACAATGATAAAGGAAAAGACGAAGAAAAAGATAAATTCAACAAGCACCATTATCCAAAAACAACTTATTATGTTTATGACGACCAGAACATCATTGCCGAATACGATGAAAACAATAGATTAATCGCCAGTTATATCCACGGCCCGAACATTGACGAACCTCTTTCCGCGGAAATCAGAAATGACTGGATTTACTATCATGCGGATGGATTAGGTTCAATTACAGCCTTAACCAGTCACATGGGTCATGCTGTACAGAGATATGAATATGATTCTTTCGGCAATATGAAGCCCCATCCGCACTGGATAAAACAGCCCTACACTTACACCGGCAGAGAGTTTGACCAGGAAACAGGATTGTATTATTATCGGGCCAGGTATTATGATGCGAAGGCGGGAAGGTTTTTGCAGAGAGATCCGATACTGCATCCAGCTATCGGTAATTATAGAAGTTGCAGAGGGATTTCATCGACATATCAAAATTTCTTACCGGCATTCGAAAAGCTCATAAGAAATCCGCAGAATTTGAACCATTATGCGTATGCAAAAAACAATCCTCTCAAATATATTGATCCGCTTGGTTTAGCGTGTGGGTCCGATTGGAATGAACCAATTGTACCCGATGACTGGGGTTTATGGGACTTCACCGGCCCTTGTGAAATTCATGACTACTGTTATTCTTCTTATTGTGGGGTTTCAAAACTTATATGCGATCTTGAGTTTTTCGGTAATATGATGGGTGTGTGCATGACATCAGGACCTTCATTTCCACTTTGTACTGGTGTAGCAAACCTTTACTATCTTGCAGTAACAGTAGGCGCATGGCCAGCATACTTTAATGCGCAGAAGGTGGTATGCGACCATTGCAATGAATAAATACAGTATGGAATCTTGATAAATATGAATTGACACGGGATTTTACCTTATTTAAGACGTGTATCAGGGTCAAATTTTTGCCACAATCGTCTGGGTGCAACGGTTATTGTTTTTGTATAGTGAATCTTCTAGTTTCACCGTAACCTAAAATATCTATTGTGCTATTATCTCTGCCAATATCATTAACTTGCCATCTCGCCAGCACATTTCTATAGAGTGGCGTTCCGTCAAGCATATAGATTGCAACAAAACAACGCCCTGTAGAAGCCCTTGATCTGTTCACCACCATGATCACGGGTACGCCAGCCAACTTGTCGATGCCTAGACATATAGGATGCATGTTAAATACTACTGGCAAACGTTCTTTGATAAGTGTCTCTCCCTTTCTCTGGACTAAAAACTCATGATTCTGGAAAGAAGCTACAAATCCGAATTCTGCTAATTCTACTGGATGTTTATCAATCCTTTTTATATGAAACGAAAAATAACGAAAAATGTCCTCAAAATGAGCAGGGTGATCACATTTTATTTGATTTTTAATAATTTTTTCGGATAGTCGCGGCGAAATATATCGTTGGTAATTATTAGCTTCTTCAATATTTTTTTTTGAGTCCAAACCACCGCCTGCTACACCAAAGCCAGCGGTCAACAATCCAAGAAGTATTACGTAACTAAGGATATTTTTTTGCATGCATGTCCTTTTGCTGATGAATTAATTGTCTAGCATTTTGCCTTAATTCAACAGGTTAAGATTTGTTCCCCTGTTTACCGCTATTACTATTAAATGTAATGTAGCATAAAATGACAAATAGAGGAACAAAAATTACAGAGAGAGAAATGGGTAATTCTAAAAACATGATATTTATTATTGAACATTGTTATGACGCCATGACGCGATATATCGTCTGCAGGCCGCGGAGCCGGAAAAAAGAGGCAAAGGCAAGCTTGCCGAGGCGATAAACAAATATCAAGCGGAGAACTACAGCTATGACGCCGTGGGCAACCGTCAGAGCGGCCCCTACAGCCGGGATGCTTACTCCTATAATGCCGGCAATGAATTACTCACCTCCACCGGACGCATTATCTTTGACAGAGATAACCAGTATGAATATGACTTAAACGGCAATCTGATTAAAAAGACGCAGACAATAAAAGGCAAATGGAACATCGTCACCACTTACGCCTATGATGATGAAAATAGGCTTACCGAAGTAAAGATTCAGAGAGGCCACAAAGTAAAAGAAATCAGCTTTACTTATGATCCGCTGGGAAGAAGGATTTCCAAGACTGTGAACAAGGAAGAGTTCGTTGACAAAGACGATGATGAAGACAGCGACAAGAACGATGACGATAAGGGAAAAGACGAAGAAAAAGATAAATTCAATAAGCACCATTATCCAAAAACAATCTATTATGTTTATGACGAGCAGAATATCATTGCGGAGTATAATGAAAACAACAAACTGATTGCATCATACGTTCACGGCCCGAATATTGACGAACCGCTTTCGGCGGAAATACATAACGACTGGATTTATTATCATGCCGATGGGTTAGGAAGTATCACCGCGCTAACGAGCCACATGGGACATGCCGTGCAAAGATATGAATACGATTCCTTCGGCAATATGAAGTCGCATCCGCACTGGATTACCCAGCCCTATACTTACACCGCCAGAGAGTTTGATATTGAAACTGGTTTGTATTATTATAGAGCCAGGTATTATGATGCCAAAGCTGGGAGGTTTTTGCAAAGAGATCCGATTGGGTTTGGAGGCGGCGATTATAATCTGTTTTTGTACGTAGGAAATAATCCTGTGAATTTGATTGATTCAACCGGAAAGTCTTATTTGGAATTTTATTCGAGTGGGTACTCAATATGTCTATATTCTCGTGACAATTGTGAAATAGGATGTTGGACAGCATATAACAATGTTTGTGGGAACAAACCATCAAAATGGCAGATAGGACAAACATATTCTTTTTCATGGCCTAGCTACAAGGAACCTGTTTATAAGGTCGGCAGTCATGGTAACTGGATATTTAATGTTCCTGGATGTGATGGTTGTGGTGTACATGCTGGTCGTTCAGGACCTTGGGACTGTACTGAAGGCTGCATCAGGACAACTGATGATGCAACAGGGACATTTGAAGAAACTCATAGAACAGACCGCATGCAGTACATAAGGATAAAATAAATATGAAAAAGCTATTTATATATTTTATCATTTTGGTAATCCTCTGTCTTCCTTTCAATTCACGAGGGGATTGTCTGGTTGACATTGATATTTACTCGAAGAATAAACAAGAGATTCATCGACTTCTTAACAGTCCAGAGTCTAAAGTGATTTCTCAAAAGATACGAGATTTAGATAAAATAAATAAATCGTATAGATTTTATATGAGCGCGTTGACATTTCATGTCTTTCGATTAATTGAGTCGGGCAATCACAATCTCGCGTATGAATATCTATCAAACTATTCATGTGCTACGGACAAATCAATAGTCAGCCTTAAAAGTATGGTTAATTATTTTAATAAACCCGCAGATGGACTTAAACTAGTCTTGGAGTTCTTTCGTGATCCAGGCGATGCAAGAAGAATATTATTTGAAATGAATGAAATTCTATTTAGAGAGATACCTCCGAATGATAGGGTTGTCCCCGTTTTTCTGAAAACTTATGGTTCTTTCTCTAGCGTGTTTACTGACATCCTCACAAAGAATTATGCAAAAGAACCTGCTGCCAGAGAAATTATCAATTATTTGATATCTAAAGATGACATAGGAGGAGAATATATATTCGAATATGTGGAATATATTAAGAAAAATATACCGGATTACTCGCGCTATGGACCTTTGAAAAATTTCATTGATGCGAATAAAGACAACTGACGAAATGAATTCGGGGGGTATAGCACTTAATTATCTTGACATTTTGGCGATCGGAGATTTTTCTTCAACTACTTTCGAGTGACCATTGACAACTCAATATTGATTGCCAATGCGACCCCGTGGGCAATCGTCAAACCGGCCCTCACAGCCGGGATGCTTACTCCTACAATGCCGGCAATGAATTACTCACCTCCACAGGGCGCATTATTTGGGAAAGAGATAATCAGTATGAATATGACTTAAACGGCAATCTGATCAAAAAGACGCAGACAATCAAAAACAAATGGAAGTTAATTACCACTTACGCCTATGATGATGAAAACAGGTTAATCGAGGTAAAAATACAAAAAGGCCATAAAATCAAGGAAGTATCATTTACTTATGACCCGCTGGGCAGAAGAATCTCCAAAACGGTAGGACGAGCGGACTTTGAAGACGAAGACGCGGAAGATGATGACAAAGGCAAGGGAAAAGGGAAAGAAGGCGATAAGGATAAAGGCAAACATGGGAAACCTTTCCAGCCCCGTACCACTTATTATGTTTATGACGATCAGAAAATCATCGCGGAATACGATGAAAACAATAAATTGATTGCTTCCTATGTGCACGGCCCGAACATTGACGAGCCGCTTTCCGCGGAGATACGCCGCGACTGGGTTTATTATCATGCAGACGGCCTTGGCTCAATTACCACGCTCACCAGCCACATGGGAAATGTCGTTCAAAAATATGAATATGATTCCTTCGGCAATATGCGGCCCACACCAAAATGGATTAAACAGCCCTTTACCTACACCGCAAGAGAGTTTGACCCTGAAACAGGTTTGTATTATTATCGGGCCAGGTATTATGATGCGAAAACAGGAAGGTTCATTACCAGAGACCCGATTGGCTTCGACGGGGGTGATGTGAATCTATATGTCTATGTGGGAAATAATGCGGTGAACTATACTGACCCAACAGGCTTAGAATTGATTTCCGTACAAGAAGGATTAAGAATAATTGCGGCTGGAGAAAAATATATAGGAACACCATATTCAGTAATGGACTGCTCTCATTTTGTTAATATTGCTTATAATGATGCTGGCTTCCCATATGATTATTTAAATACTTGGTATTTCACCAGCAGTCCAAATTTTAAAGCAGTCCCCAGTTGCCAGGCGGGGGATGTCGCACTTTTTAAAGGACACATGGGGATTTACAACCCTAATCCCCCAAAATCAGGTTACTATATTTTGAGTTCTACAACTAGTAAAGGAGTTAGATATGGAGAAGCTAAGTGGTTTGGCTCACCTAAGGGAAGCTTTAGTTGCTACAGATATGATAAAGATAAATGCCCGACTAACTAAGAGATTTGTATTTGTCGCATTCTTCCTAAGCATGATATTTTTCTCATGCATTAATTCTAATCCGGCATATTCAAATTCGGCAGTTATTGCAGTAAAAAAGTATTGCGACTTAGATTTTAATGGTGCCAGAATTCCTGGAGGCAATTATGATAAATTACGTAACCTCATGGCATGGGAAGAAGATCAAGATGAACCCGGGTGGGATTGTTTTATAATAATTTCAGATTATAAAATAATAGATGAGAAAGTTAAACAAAATACGGCAATAGTTACTATTAGTTATAATGTCCTATTGCGTTTTTGCAGTGATTATTCTTTTGAAAAAAAGATTTATGCTGACAGGGTTGATTTTGAATTAAAAAAAATAGAAGGTTTTTGGAAAATAAATGAATACGTTCCTTATCCGAGAATTTCAAAAGATGTTGCCTTAAAATATCTAAAAACCCGTTTGAAATATTTAAAACAAGACAGCGCTGAAACCGATAAGATTGTTTTACTTATTAATACTTTAGAAAAGTTATAGATCTTGCAGAGATTATTTTGTTTCTTAAGCGACTTACAGTTAAATTATTTGTAAATAACAATTAATTATTGAACCACTTATTATGTTTATGACGACCAGAACATCATCGCCGAATATGATGAAAACAACAGATTAATTGCCAGTTACATCCACGGGCCAAATATTGACGAGCCGTTAAGTGCGGAAATCAAAAGAGACTGGATTTATTATCACGCTGATGGACTGGGAAGTATTACTACCTTAACCAGTCACATGGGAAATGTCGTTCAAAAGTACGACTACGACTCTTTCGGCAATATGAGCCTGAAACCGCATTTTATTAAACAGCCGTTCACGTTCACCGGCAGAGAATTTGACCAAGAAACGGGATTGTATTATTATCGGGCAAGGTATTACGATGCAAAGGCAGGACGTTTCATAACTAAAGACCCGATTGGGTTCGACGGGGGTGATGTTAACCTTTATGTTTATGTTGGAAATAATCCGGTAATCAATACAGACCCGTCTGGTTTATTTGAAGTAAATGTTATTGAATTTGGAACAAGAAATTCTCCAACTTATGGTGCATTAGTATTCGTTGAGGGCAAATGTGATCAGTTTGTTACAGTGATGGGGAGCTCCTGGCCAAATCCAAATAATAGCAATCCAGGGATTGCGCCAGGCACTTATAGCGCTGTTTATAGCGCGACTGGTCATCGTGGTAGAACAAATGGAATTCGTCTGCGAAATGGAGGGGCAATACCAACAATTGGCCCTAATCCTGAACAAAATAATAATTGGTTTGCGACTGGTATTAATATTCATTGTGGTTATAGTGAAACAAGCAGAGGGTCTGCTGGATGTATAACTCTTAGACCATTTACTTGTTCAGAGGTTTGGGAGATCCTAACAGAAGGTGAGACTGGTACAGTGACATTAAAAAGATAATGACAAGATTAGGAGTAGTTTATGATGAATAAAAACATTATGATACTATTTATTTCATTATTTTCATTTTTCTTTTTGTTTAGCTGCTGTAAAAATTCTGATGCGGATAGTAGACTCTTGTATCTAAAAAATAACTTTAATAAGTTATATCAAAACGACTACAAGCAATTTTGGCAGATACTCGCAGAAGCAGAAAAAAATGCGGTTAATTGCCAATCCACTAGTGATACAGTTGCTTTTCTAAAACTCATCGAGATAGATAGCACTGGTGTTGAGTTTATTGAATACTTTAGCGAAGTAATAGAAAAATTGTGTATTGAAAATCCTAAATGCTTTCTTGATGCATTATCGAATCTTGACAGTAGCGCAATCACTCGAATAGTGAAGAGATTAAAAACGCCTCTATTTCTCGACAGCAAAGACATAGATGCTGTCTTTAATAAAAACAAAAGCGTTAAAAAATATGATGCAGTCATGAAAGAATACTTTAGAAAATAATTATAGGAACCATATCACTTAATTATTAAACTACTTATTACGTCTATGATGGCCAGAACATCATCGCGGAATATTATGTGAGAATTCCTATACTTAATTATTGCGGCGGGCCGCCTCAAAGGCGGGGGGTAATCGGGGTCGCATCTTTACTCTTGACAATTGACCATTAACAGTCTCTCAAACACTTATCAACTCTGGTCACCACTATCGTTTTTTCAATAATTATCTGCTTGACGTTTAACGCGTAGCGTTATATTATACATCATGATTAAATCTTTCCATTGTAAGGACACTCAGGCTTTATTTGAGGGAAAATGCCCGCGTAGATTTAAAGCCATTGCCAATACCGCGGAACGAAAGCTTCAAATGCTGGACAATGCATGCGCGCTGAAAGATTTGCGTATGCCGCCGGGTAACCGGCTTGAAACCTTGAGCGGTAAGCTCAAAGGCTTCTTTAGTATACGCATTAACGACCAATGGCGATTATGTTTTCGCTTCGTTAATGGCGATGCTTTTGATGTGGAAATAATAGATTATCATTGAGGAGACAGTATTATGACCATAAAAAATAAAATGCGTCCGATTCACCCCGGCGAAATATTACGGGAAGAATTTATTGCACCGTTGGGATTAAGCGCTCACGCTTTGGCGATGGAGCTTAAAGTACCGGCGCCGCGTATTAATGATATTGTGCGTGAACGCCGTGCCATTACACCGGATACCGCGCTGAGGTTGGCACGCTATTTTGGAACGACAGCGCAGTTTTGGCTTAATCTGCAAACTAGTTATGATCTGAAAATTACAGAAAAAACCATTGGGTCAAAAATATCAGACGAAGTTCATACACGGCTTGTTGCTTAGAAGCAATTTCGGAAATACATAATATGCCCTGCACTACACTTGACTAAAATAACTAAAGCTTCTGGATTCCGGCCTTCGTAACCTAAAGGTCATCTACGACCGGAATAACTAATAAGATAAACTGCTTATTTCTTATTGAGCCGGTTGATTTTCCATTGAGGGCACAGCTCCGACGATCCCGGCTGATACTCACGGCAAACCAGGGGCCTTGTCTCGTAAATGGAGCAGCGCAACTCTTTTCCCACATTGTACAGGAAAGGGCATTCTCGCGGATAATCGCCGGTTTCGGTGGAAATCATGCGATCTCCCGCCCAAACAAGATGGCGGTATTCAATGATGCTCAGGATGTCATACCTTTTTTCGGCGCGCCAGCGGTCATAATCCTCTTCTCGGGCATAGGCAGTCAAATCGACGAAACAACACTTGCCGCACCGCAGGCAGGAAAGCGGCTCTTCCATAATTTTTTTCTTTCTGTTTCGGGGAACATTTCATTAAAAGGGAAATAAGTAGTCAAATACTGAAATATTATTTTTCTTCATAACTGGTGCCGGAGGTCGGAATCGAACCGACATGTCCTTGCGAACGGGGGATTTTGAGTCCCCTGCGTCTACCAGTTTCACCACTCCGGCACGGGCAGCGATTATATAGTCGGCGGAAAGAAAGTCAAGCTAAAATCTGTTGACAAGCCTTTGAGGCGCGTGTTAAGGGGGCTGCACAAATCAGCAAAGATAATCGGGGCTGTAGCTCAGCTGGGAGAGCGCTTGAATGGCATTCAAGAGGCCAGCGGTTCGATCCCGCTCAGCTCCACCAATTGGATAAGGGAAGAATCACATAGTGATGCTTCCCTTTTTTAATGAGACTTGGGTTTCAGAAACGAAGTGAACAACCTAAAGGTCACACGCTGAAACCTGCTAGTCGAATTATCCCGCGAGCGAAGCGAGTAGGGATTAATGCCTATAAATCCTTTGCTTCTCGTTTAATATTAATTCGTTTCCCCTTGATCATGGCTGCTTTATTGCCTTCCAGCCATGATTGCATAGCTTCTTCCCGTTTAATGGATGTCAATATTTTTTTATAAGCGTCCTTTTTTGTCTCAAAATCTTTCATGTCCAGCTTGCTGACGTCCTTGAGCTTTAAAATGATATAGGTATTATTAATATTGAGCGGGCTTTCCGCGTAGGGTTTCCCGGCGGAAAGCTGATAAAGAGTTTCGGCCGCGTCCCGGCTAAATCCCAACTTGGGAATAGCCGCACCCGGCATAAAGAATCCCGTTTCATTAACTTTTAATCCTTTTTCGCGCACAACTTTATCGAACGGTTCTCCCGCTTTTAGCCGGTCTGATATTTCCTGAGCTTCTTTAGCGGCCAGTCGATTCGTTTCGTTTTCTATAAAATGTTTTTTAACTTCGCTTTCAATATCCTTTAATTGCGGTAAATAAGCCGGCTTTTTATCGATGACTTTCAAAAGATAATAGCCGTTTTCAGCAACAAAGATTTTGCTGATCTCGTTTTTTTGTAAATCCATAAGTTCGGCGGCAAAATCTTTGATGGAGACAAATTCCTTCGGTGGCTTATTGAGGGGGAAAAAGTCCAAATTGCTAATTTTCAGGTTGTTTTTATTGCTGTATTCTTCGAAATTGTCTTCCTGATATATAACGTTACGCGCTTTCTTTACTTCCGTATAGGCGCTTTGCATTCCCCTGGTTTTCTTGAATCCTTTGATGATGTCATTTTTTACATCGGCCAGCGCTAATTGTTTGCCATCCTTTTTCCTGTATTTGTCTCTGTTAAGATTGTAATAATCACGAATATCGGCATCGCTGATGCCGGCGGGTGAAAACGCTTCACTGGAAAAATATAAATATTTGATTTTGACCTGTTCGGGACGCCGAAACAAATTGCTGTTGCTGCTTAAATAGTTTCCCAGTTGTGCTGATGTCGGGGTAATTTTTTGTCTTACATTCTGGCCAGAAATCTGCACAAAATTAACGTTGATTTTTTGATTTTGCAAGACGTACAGGTCGTAAATTTCCCGCTCGGAAACCTTAATCCCTTCACGGACGATTGACTCAATTTTTGCGGCCATCAGGTTAACTTTTTGCAGGGCTTCGAAATCTTCCGCGGATACCCTATTATAGCGGAGCATTTGACGGTATTTACGCTCATCAAAGACACCGTCTGTTTGTAATGCCGGCATATACAGAATTATATTTTTTAATTCCTCATCGGATACCTGCACCTTTAAGTCAGCGGCCTTAGAAATAATGACATGCCGGCTAATCAGGCTATTATATGCCCTTTGTTTGAGATTCAATTGTTTGAGTATCTCCGGAGAAAGATTCGCGCCATAGCGTTGTCTCACCATATCCAATAATTTTTCATATTCTTCGCGAAATTCAGCTTCGTTAATTGTTCTCCCGTCAATGATAGCTATAACAGACGCTGTTTGGCTGCCTCTGTTGGAACCAAAGTAAAGAACAAAGACGATAATAATGATGGCAATAATGGAAAGCATGAACCAGCCACGTGCATGTTTGCGAAAAAATTTCAGCATAAACTCACCTCGAAAGAATAATGACTTTAAATAATACCAACCAAAACTTCCACGTTTCTATTACAGTCATCTGTAAAATGCAAATATAATTTAAAAAGGCGTTGATTAGGGCTGGGAAATACGGTATAGAAAAAAACTCTGTGGGAAAGGAAATTTATATCAAATGGATAAAAAGACTGGAGGATAAATGCTGTTCGATTATATTTTGGGGCAATTTTCCAATGACCTGGCGATAGATCTCGGCACAGCCAATACCCTGGTTTTTGTTAAGGGTAAGGGAATAGTTTTAAATGAGCCTTCTGTTGTAGCCGTGCACCAGGACGCAAGAGGAATAAAAAAGATACTTGCTGTGGGCAATGAAGCTAAAGTCATGCTGGGACGCACGCCGGGCAATATTATGGCCATTAGGCCGATGCGCGACGGCGTTATTGCCGATTTCGATGTAACGGAAGCAATGCTGAAGTATTTTATTTTATCCGTTCATAACCGCAAGTCTTTGGTCCGTCCCCGGATTATTATCGCTGTGCCGTCGGGAATAACTCAGGTAGAAAGACGCGCTGTAAGAGAAACAGTGGAATCAGCCGGAGCCAGGGAAATTTATATCATTGAAGAGCCGATGGCCGCGGCGATCGGTGCCGGTTTGCCCATCTCGGAACCAACAAGTTCCATGGTGGTTGATATTGGTGGAGGAACAACAGAGGTCGCCGTTATTTCTCTATCCGGCATTGTCTATTCAAAATCAGTAAAAGTTGCCGGTGATAAAATTGATGAGGCGATTATTCAGTATATGAAACGCAAATACAATTTACTCATCGGGGAAAGAACAGCTGAAGCTATCAAATATGATCTCGGCTGCGCTTACCCTCTCGAAGAAATTAAAATTGGTGATGTAAAAGGGCGCGATTTAATTGCGGGAATTCCCAAAATAATCGAAAGTAATTCGGAAGAAATCAGAGAAGCCATTAACGAGCCGCTTACTTTAATCGTCGACGCGATTAAAGACGCTTTGGAAAATTCTCCGCCGGAACTCGCCGGTGATATTGTTGACCGGGGCATCGTGCTTACGGGCGGCGGAGCTCTTTTGCAAAACATTGACGTCCTAATTCGAGAAGAAACCGGCTTACCTATAACTATCGCTGATGATCCTCTTTCTGCCGTAGTCAGAGGTGCGGGCATGGCCCTGGATCAACTTGAAGTGCTTAAAGAGATTGCTGTCCAAACATAGAAACGGCTGTTTATAAAATGCTTTTGCATATCTTCGTTTCTCGTAATCAGTTCTTGACGCGGATTTATGATTATTTTCTTAATTAGGTAAAAAATGTTTTTTTTAAGAAATTATAAGTCTGTTATCTTTGTTGTTTTTCTTCTTATCGTAGCTGGGGTTATGTTATCCTATAATGTAAAATATGATACGGGCGGGGGATTCTTCAGAAAAATTATATTAGAGGCGGCCGCTCCCGCAGAAAATGCATTAAGTTTTTCTATTAAAAGCACAAGTAACGCTTGGCAGCGCTATATTTTTCTTGTCGGTCTCGAAGAAAAAAATAAAAATCTAAATAAAAAAATTGACGAACTAGAAGCTGAGTTAATTTTATATAAAGAAGGTTATCTGGAAGCACAGAGGCTTAACAAACTTCTTGCCCTGAGAAATGATTTCAACTATCAATTCATTTCCGCCCTTGTTGTCGCCAGAGAACAGGCCTCTCTCTCTAAAACAATATTGATTAATAAAGGTTCGGTTGATGGCTTGAAAGTCGGCATGCCGGTTATCGCCCCGCCGGGATTGATTGGACGCCTCATTGATGTTTCCTGGCATGTATCCAAAGTGTTGCTGCTTATTGATGAAAGCAGCAATGCAGATGCCATGTTACAGAGAACACGGCTTCAAGGAATTATCCGTGGTGCCGGCTTCCGCGGCGGCATATTAAAATATATTATTAAAAATCAGGATGTTAAGGCTGGTGATACTATAATTTCTTCCGGTATGGGAGGCGTATTCCCCAAAGGCCTGTTGATTGGCAAGGTTAGTTATGTGGAAAAACAGGATAACGACCTCTTTTTGAAAATTAAAGTCGCTCCTTTTGCCGATTTTGCCCAATTAGAGGAAGTATTGATTTTAGTTTCCGAGGAAAAGAAAAGTAAATAATCATGTTATATTATTTATTACTACCGCTTTTATCAATATTGCTGGTCGTGACGCAAACAACCATCGCCGATATGATCTTTTCCGGACGTTTGGTTATCGAAATATCGCTGATTGCCGTTGTTTACGCCGGCTTTCGTCTTGATTTAATTCGAGGTTCTATCTTCTCCTTTATTCTTGGATTTGTATTTGATTGCATTGCCGGTTCGGTTATGGGATTATTTACTCTTATTTATGTGGTTATCTTTCTATGCTCGTTTGCTGCTTCTTTCTTTATGGACGCAACAAAAATGTATTTTATAGCCTTGTTTTGTTTTTTTTGCGCTCTTCTGGAAGAAATTATGGCAATGTTGTTTTATAATTTAGTATTAAAACTTGATATCTTAAACAGTGTTTTTTTTGTTTTTTTGCCGCAGGCCTTAGTTGTCGGCCTGTTAGCTCCTTTATTTTTTTACCTGGTGTATCGGGTAGAGGTATTTTTCTATGGAAAACCGTTTCACCGTCCTGAACGCGACGGAAGCACCCGCATATCAGCAGAAGAAATTTAAAATCGTTTTTGCTTTATTGTTGATAATCTTTTCTCTTTTGCTGATCAGACTTTGGTATTTACAAATTATCAAGGCGGAGGAATTGAAGCAACGATCGGAAAGCAACTCTGTCCGTTTTCGCAAAATTCAATCATTACGCGGCCTGATTCTGGATAAAAATGGAGTCGTGCTGGCGGATAATCTTCCGTCTTTTGATGTAGTTTATATGCCCGGCATGGTAAAGGATCACGATCAGTTAATTGATAGGCTTAAAATTCTCTACAAGAAGAAATCCCTGGAAGTTGCTTTTGACGAGCAATCTCCTCTTTCTAAAACAGTAAGACCGTATATGCCAATAAAATTGGAGAAAAACGTGGGCATGGAAAAAGTCTCTGT
>Ga0154766_101_pt4 | contig 15183 bp, 17 predicted proteins | sample Rifle2008BG16ft_FD_105774 | JGI IMG/M metagenome (GOLD analysis project Ga0154766, IMG submission 105774) | Deltaproteobacteria bacterium RBG_16_44_11
AAATCGACAACGCCTTCGGCCTGAGTTTCCAAGCCTATCGGTATTTGCATGGCCACGGCATTGTGCCCAAGCTTGGTTTTGAGCTGACTGATAACGCGAAAAGGATTGGCTCCGCTGCGGTCACACTTATTAATAAACGCGATGCACGGGACTTTATATCTTTTCATTTGCTGATCAACGGTTATTGATTGCGATTGAACACCGCCGACAGCGCATAAAACAAGAATGGCACCGTCCAAAACCCGGAGAGATCTTTCTACTTCTATGGTAAAATCGACATGTCCCGGCGTGTCGATGATGTTTATTTCATGATCTTTCCATTCACAATATGTGGCCGCGGAAGCTATCGTTATTCCACGCTCCTTTTCCAGATCCATGGAATCCATGGTAGCGCCTACACCATCTTTACCCTTGACATCATGAATGGCGTGAATTCTTTTTGTATAGTACAGAATTCTTTCTGTAAGTGTCGTTTTACCGGAATCAATATGAGCGCTTATTCCGATATTGCGAACTTTTTGATCGTCAATCTTCATTTATCTTTTCCCTTTTCAAAAAAACTTCCTTTCTAATTATTACTAAATTCTAGACTGTTTATCCCAGTTCGCTTCGCTCCTGGGATCAATTCTACTGACTCTTCAAACTTTATTTCATTCGTTTTCAGCGAGAGTCATTAATTCGACTTGCAAACATTACATCGCTACACTTGTAATGTTTGAGTCTCATTAAATAAAAAATCCCGCATTTGGAAGAGTCTCTGCCAGATGGGGGATCCACCGTAATCGAGTCTTAACCTTTGTAAGGGCACGACTTATATATGTTACATGGCATTATGTCAAGCTAATATTTTTTTGTTAACGTAATGCGGGAGTTTTGCAGCGATGGTTTTTAAACTATCAACTTGACAGCATATAGAGAATACCTATATTTATAGGTAAATAAAGTAACAGGAGCAGATAAATGCCGCAAAAAGTTAAGCTGTTTACATTGAGTACCTGTAGTCACTGTAAGGCAACAAAAAAATTCATGACCGATAACGGCATTGACTTTGATTGCACTGATATCGATTTGCTTCAGGGCGAGGAAAGAGAGCCTGTCATACAGGAAGTTAAAAAATACAATCCTAATATGACTTTTCCTACCATTATCATTGGTGACAAAGTAATCGTCGGTTTTCGGGAAAGTGCGATCAGAGAGGCATTGGGTATCTAATGACCCCAGAAAATCTTTATGAAATGTTACAAAAGGTTCAGGAGCCCAAAGGTTATTTCTTTAATAAAGATAAAGAGTGGGTTTTGAATATTCTGAAAGACCTTTTAATTAATAAGGAACGCTACGGCTACATGTCCTGCCCCTGCCGTCTGGCTGCCGGAGATCGCGAAAAAGATCGGGATATTATGTGCCCTTGCCTCTATCGTGAAGCAGACGTAAAAGAATATGGAAGTTGTTATTGTAACTTATACGTTTCCCGCCAGTGGAATGATGGTAAAATCAAGAATCAATATGTGCCGGAAAGAAGACCACCGGAAAAAATGAGTTTTTAATCTCATCGTTTTGACGCTTAACAGTTTTTTCTCGTTATCTTGCTCTATAATATTTATGAATGAAAAAGCTCCTCCATATTTTTACTTGATTTCCAAAAATAAATCATTATATTGAAGCCAAAGCGAAAAAAACACTATTTGAATAATAACAATATAGTATAAGGGGTTCACTTCATGCTTAATATGTATAGGTGCAAGAAAAAAATGGTTCTCATCAGTGAAATATGTACTGATAGTACTTGTGAATGGCGCTTAAAAAACGAAGCTTTTTTAAACTGCACATGGGTCGCCTGCAACTATGGACCATTTACATTGGAAGAAGTGGGCGACATGATGGGGGTTACCCGTGAAAGAATCAGACAAATTGAAGCAAAAGCCCTGAAAAAACTCCAACACAAAAAAAGAAGAGACCAACTCAAAGACTTTGCCGCTCCGGGAAACGACTGGGATAATGTATAAGTTTTAATGTAGTGCGGGAAAAACTTAAGAAAAAAACCATTTAAATCTTATTTTTGTTTTTTCTTGCGCATCTTTTCCTGGGATAGCATTTCGTTCATTTGAACTTTGCGTTCGTCGCGGGCGAAAAGCAATGCGCATATAGAAGATTCAATATCCAACGCGGCTATCTTATCCATACGCGGAACAATAGAACAAAGATTTTTTAATTCTTCCAAAGCTTTGGCTGAGTGTTTGACCAATATTTCCGCCATACTTTCCGCCACTTCCATAAATTTCTCCGGGGGCGCAACTTTGTTCACCAGGCCGATCTTTAAGGATTCATTGGCTCCAATAGGTTCTCCCAGCATTACTATTTCTTTGGCCTTGGTTATACCGACAATTTGACTTAATGGATAAAAAAACGGATTAAATCCAAATTTTAACTCGGGATGACAAAAGATAGCGCTTTCGGAGGCAACGACCAAATCGCAAACCGTAACCAGGTTAAAGCCGCCTCCTAAGGCAATACCGCCTACCGCGGCAATTACCGGTTTTTTGCACGAATAAATCTTTTTTAAATACCTCATCATCGATTCAAGAAATTCATCGCCTTCTTTACTGGATAGGCTGGACATTTCTTTTATATCCATCCCGGCGGAGAAAACATACTCTCCACCGGTCATAATTATCGCTTTAACTTCAGAATCACTCTCCAAATCGACAAAAACCGCATGCAGTTCCTGCCGCATATCCTTGGAAATCGCGTTCATTTCATGGGGACGGTTTAATGTAACCACGGCGTATCCGTTTTTCTTTTCCACAATGATTGTTTGATATTTCATTTTTTGTTATCTACCATCAGGCGGAGTTCCTTGCCGGTTTTAAAAAAAGGTACTTTTCTTGTCTCCAGTTTTACCTGTGCCCCCGATTTTGGATTTCTGCCCAGACGCGGTTTTCTTTCTCGAATAGTAAAATTACCAAACCCTCTTATTTCAATGCGCTCTCCGCTCTTTAGCGCGCTGGTCATCGAATCAAATATTATATTTACAGCCTGATAAGCATCTTTATAGGTATAAGTTTTAAATTTTTCCTGCAGCTTTTTGATTAAATCATTTTTGGTCATCATAATTTTCACCACCTATCTGTAGGGATAATACAAATAGCTTACGCCGCTCCAAGGTTCCATTTTTTCTTTCAGCGAATCACTTAGGTGATTTGCCGCGCTTTCCAAAAAATAATCAAATATTGATGCTCGTTTTTTGCGGGGATAGACTAAATCATATTTCCCCTCTTTCCCCGATAGCTTGCTTGCCAGCTTTGCCGCGTATCCCATATCACCAAGATCATCCACGAGCCCATATTCTTTCGCCTTGCGACCGGAAAAAACACGGCCATCGGCAATTTCCGTAACTTTCTCCCGGGAAAGTTTTCGCTCACGAGCGACAACATCAACAAATTGATTATAAATATCATCAACCAATTCCTGTATAATTTTTTTCTCTTCCGGTGTCATGTCTCTCAGAGGTGAACCGATATCCTTATATTTGCCGCTTTTGACCACTGAAGATTTTAATCCAATTTTTTTAAATAATTCTTCGAAGTTGGCAAATTGCATAATTGCGGAAATGCTTCCGGTAATGGTGCCCGGATTAGCCACAATTTTATCCGCTGCGCAAGCCACAAGTAAGCCGCCGGAGGCGGCGATTGAACCCATGGACGCGACCACTTTTTTCTTCTTTTTGAGTTCCAGGACGGCATCGAAAATTTCTTGAGAAGCGGCAACTCCCCCGCCCGGCGAATCAACACGTAAAACCACCGCGATAATAGAATCATCACGGCCAAACTCATTTAATTCTTCCGTTATTTTTATAGAATCATAAATTGGACCATCGACACTTACTACGCCGATTTTGTTATTTAGAGAAAATCCTTTGACTTTACTTGTATTCGAACCGGTTTTATAAAAAAACCCATAAAACACAATTGCCAGAGCCACAAGGATAATCAGACCCAGAATGACCGGATGTCTTCTCATACTTTTATTCACCTTTTTGCTGATTGTTAATCTTTACTTCCGCCAGTGCCTGCGCAAGATTAGATCCTAAATTTTCTTTGTTGTTAATATATTGATTGGATGAAGGTGCTGGCGCCGGAGCCGGAGCTTCCAACTCTTTTATGCTCAATCTGATTTTCTTGGCCTTCGGATCAATGCTTTTGACTACCGCCGATACGGTATCTCCGACCGAATAAAGTTCTGAAGAAGTCTTCACGCGTTTTTGGCTGATTTCGGAAATATGGACGAGGCCTTCGATCCCTTCTTCGATTTCCATAAAAATTCCAAAATCTGTAAAGTTTGTAATCTTACCCTCGACAACACTGCCGGGAGCATATTTTTGGGATAATTCATCCCAGGGATTTTTTTCAATTTGTTTTATACCAAGCGAAAATTTCTCGTTTTCCACATCCACATTTAAAACTACAGCTTCCACTTCCTGCCCTTTTTTAAAATATTCAGAAGGATGAGTCACTCTGTGTTTCCACGAGATATCGGATACATGAACCAATCCATCTATTCCTTCTTCAATTCCCACAAAAACTCCAAAATTAGTAATGTTTCGAACTACACCTTTAACAATGGTGCCCTCCGGATATTTTTCTTTTAGTTTTTCCCAGGGATTAGGAGCTGTTTGCTTCAAACTTAGAGAAATTCTTTTTGCTTCCGGATTGACTTCCAAAACCATTATATTGATGGTCTCGCCTATATTCAATACTTTTGATGGATGCTTTATTTCTCTTGTCCAGTACATTTCCGATATATGAACTAATCCCTCAACTCCAGGCTCCAGTTCCACAAAGACACCGTAGTCCGTTAAATTTACGACTTTACCCGGAACAATTGAACCAATCGGATACTTATTTATGATTTGCTCCCAGGGATTATCGATTAACTGCTTCAAACCTAAAGAGACTCTCTCTTTTTCACGGTCAAAAGAAAGAACTTTGACTGTAATCTTCTCTCCTTTATGAAAATTTTCCGAAGGTTTAGAGATTCTGCCCCAGGAAATATCTGTAACATGAAGAAGTCCGTCAATGCCTCCCAAATCGATAAAGATACCGTAATCTGTAATATTTTTTATCACGCCTTCTACAACGCTTCCTTCTTGAATAGAGCTTAAAATATCTTTCTTTTCCGTTTCCCTTTCCGAAGAAACTATCGCTCGTCTGGACAAAACTACATTGCTCCGTTTCCGGTCATATTTTAAAACTTTGAAATCCAAAGTTTGTCCTACAAATTTGTCTAAATCCTTTATGGAACGGGTATCAACTTGAGAACCGGGGAGGAAAGCGTTAACCCCGATATCAACGGAAAGACCTCCCTTAACTTTTTCGATAACTGTGCCTTTAAGAGAAATATTTTTTTCGCAGGCATTTTTAATTTCATCCCATACTTTAAGTTTGGCTGCCTTATTTTTCGATAAAATCAAATTTCCATCTGAATCTCTCTTATCGATAAACACTTCTATCTCGTCGCCCACGGAAATATTTATGTTTCCTTGCGCGTCTCTTAACTCTCCTGCGGGAATAAAACCTTCGGTTTTCCAGCCGACATCAACCATAACCATTTCATTTGCAATTTGTACCACTTTACCTCTGGCAATGTCACCATATTGCAATTGGTTAAGACTTTGCTCGTATAATTCTTTGAATCCTATGTCCTCTTCTTTGCGTTGAGATGATAAAGTTGCTGATGAACTTTTAGCTGAGGAGTCCGCGTTAACCTTCTGTTCTTTTGTTAAGTTTAAGTTGTTATTGTTAACCATTAAACCAATACCCTCCTGTTATTTATAAATCTCTGTAATTTTTGAAAATTAACATACTGAAGATTAAATAGCAACATAAAATCCAGCGTAATTTTGAGCAATAAAATTTATCTTCCGCTCATTTTGTTAAAACATAATCGAGAATTTTCCCGACGACTTCCGGTACGGACAAATTGGTCGAATCAATGACTATGGCATCCGCGGATACTTTCAAAGGAGAAAGTTGCCTTTGTTTATCCTGTTCATCCCTCGTGAGCATATCTTTTTGAATTGATTGATATTCAGCCGGGTTTCCTTTTTCTAAAAGTTCTGTGTGTCTTCTTTTTATTCTCTCCTCCATACGGGCATCAAGATAAAATTTATAGTCCGCTTGCGGAAATACAACAGAGCCCATATCCCTGCCTTCCGCAACAAGTCCTCCGCGAGCGCCTGCTTCTCTTTGCAGTTGCAGCAGGCATTCCCTAACGGCGGCATAAGTTGATATTTGAGAAGCGGCCAAACCGACTTCTTCCGTGCGTATCTTTTCCCCGACATCTTCCCCATCTAGGTATACTTTCATCAGGCCATTGATATTTTTTAAGGTTACAGTTGTACGAAGGCACATATTGGCCAGAGCCGACTGATCGTCAACAGATATTTTATCCTTTAGTACTTTATACGCCAGCGCCCGGTAAAGAGCGCCTGTGTCCAGATAAATATAACCAAGTTTTCCGGCAAGGGCTTTGCTTACCGTACTTTTACCGGCGCCGGCAGGGCCATCTATGGTTATAATTTTTTTCATTTTATACCGTTCAAATTCAGCTTAAGTATTCTTAGCTCTAAAAGCAAGACTTGCCTAAAAATTACAAAGAAGATAATATGTAAATAAATATTATGTAATTGGAAAAATGTTTATGCGCAAACTAATCCGAAATCAATACATTTCTTTTGCTTTTACGCTTTTCCTCTTGTTTTTTTTCACAAACATTTGTTTTGCCGAATTTACTATTGGCGACGAAAAAAAACTGGGTAAGGAATTTTATGATAAATTGGACCAAAATAATTTTCTCCTTAAGGATAAACTACTTAATGACTATGTAAACAAAATTGGTAATTTAGTTCTGGCACAAAGCAAAAAAGCGCCGTTCGATTTCCATTTTTCAATTGTGAATAGCTCAGCCATAAACGCTTTTGCCACACCCGGCGGATATATTTACATCCATAAAGGCTTAATTAATGCCGTGGAAAATGAAGCAGAACTGGCCGGAGTTATTGCTCATGAAATAGCCCATGCTAATGCGCGACATATTGCCAGTATCATTGAAAAATCACAAAAAATAAATATCGCCACACTTGCCGCTCTTATTGCCGGCGCTTTCTTAGGCGGAGGAGGGGAAGCAACAGCAGCTATTGCCGCTTTTGCGGTCGCCGGCGCCAGCAGCTTAACGTTGAAATATCAGCGGGAGCATGAAGAAGAAGCCGACCGGCTGGGAATAACTTATCTGGTCGGGGCCGGTTACTCACCGCCGGCAATGGTCGATTTTCTTAAGCTGATAAAAAAATATGAATTTCTATCCAAAACCATTCCTTCTTATCTGCGAACACACCCGGGTACCGATGATCGCATTTTTTATTTGGATAGTCTTATTCTGACCAAATACCGCCAGAGGGGAGCAGAGAATATCGTCGGTAATTTAAAGAGAATGCAGGCATCGATTCCATTAAATGAAGATGACCTGAACACGAGAAAAAGACAACTGAAAGAGGATTTAACCAAAGACCCGAATAATGTTGATTTGCTCTACGCGCTGGCATTAACCGAAGACAAACTCGACCAACCAAGTTTAGCGCTCCAACATCTGCAAAACGCTCTTAATTTGTCGCCGCGGGATGAAGATGTTTTAAAAAATATCGGCCTGATTTATCTAAAAATGGGTAACGCTGATCAAGCAAAGTTATATCTCCAAAGAGCAGCAAATATAAATTCGAACAACGATGAAGTTACTTTTGCTTTGGGTAATGCCTATTTTGCTTCAGGCAGTTATCAAAGTGCCCTGAACAGCTATCTAATGTTGAAAGATAAAACGCTCGATGACGCTGATATTAATTATTACATCGCTATGGCTTACGGCAAGCTTAACAATCAAGGAGAGTCGCACTACTATTTTGGCCTAAATTTTAAAAAGTCAAAGAAGAAGGAAAGCGCCCTCTTCCATTTTAAAGAAGCACTTAAATATTTCCCGCAGGGCTCCCAGCGAGCATCTGCTATTAATCGTGAAATTAGTGAGTTGAGCGCGGAGACGCCTCCGCCAAAAAGTACTCCCCAGCGCTGAAAAGCGACTTCTATATTTCCGCTAGAACAAACAACCTTGACATTCATGCTGTCTCTGCCTATTTTAGGCACGTAAAATGTGTATAAAAGGACAAATAAATTATGCCGATTTACGAATTTCGCTGCAAAAAATGTAAAAAAATCTTTGAAAGCCTGGTTTTATCACCAAAAGAAGAAGAAACTGTTTCTTGTCCTAAATGTGGAACAAAAGGCGGAGAAAAACTTATGTCCGTCTTTGCCGGCGGTAAATCAGACTCTTCCTCCTGCTCTTCAACCTCTTTTGGCTGAAGCAATTAAAAAGCGTCAGGTTGACGCCGACCAGATATTTCATCATTCTTTTATCATTGCGAAAAAACAAACAATACATTATAAGATTCCCACTTTAATATTTTTTGAAAGGAGTCTCTGAAAGTGAACATTTTAATTTTTGGCCCTAACGGCAGTGGCAAAGGAACCCAGGGCGCCGTTGTACAAAAGAAATACGGCGTACCCCACATTGAAACCGGCGTTATTTTCCGGCAGAATATTTCCCAAAAAACTCCCCTGGGAGAAAAAGCAAAAGCTTATATAGACCGAGGCGAACTGGTTCCCGATGATATTACCATTCCCATGATTTTAAACCGGTTGAAAGAAGCCGATTGCAAAAAGGGCTGGCTTCTGGACGGCTTCCCCCGTAATTTGGCTCAAGCGGAAGCTCTTTGGAAGGCACTGGAAAAAGAGAAGATGAAACTTGATTATGTCATTGAGATCGATTTAGACAGAGAATCTGCTAAAAAGCGCATCATGGGTCGCAGGCTTTGTAAAATGGACAACAATCACCCCAATAATATTTATATCGATGCGATTAAACCTCACGAACATGAGGGGAAAACGGTTTGCCGAATTTGCGGTTGTGCAGATATGTCTACGCGCGCGGATGATCAGGATGGCGCAGCAATCGATAAACGTCATGGCATTTACTATGATACTAAAACCGGAACACTGGCCGCGGTTAACTATTTTAAAGAAAGAACAAAAGTAATTTCCATTGACGGACGCGCGGGGGTAAAAGAAGTATCGGAAGACCTTTTAAAAAAACTTGGCTAAATTAGCAGGGAATATTTATTATAAAAGCCCCCCGGATTTAATGGTGGGCTTTTTCATCTTCATACCAATTCGCTTTCTTTGGCTAACTTTGTTGGCATCGTCTTCGGCTTCCTCAACGTATTGAAACATACGCCTCCGAAGCCTCCTCCTTGCCGCCTCGTTATCCTTTGATAACCAAAATGGTATTAGCATCAGTAGAAAATTATGGAAAACATCAGAAACTTCAGCATTATCGCTCATATTGACCACGGCAAGTCAACACTTGCCGACCGGCTGATTCAATATACCGGAGTATGCGAAGATAGAAATTTTCAAGATCAGATTCTGGACAATATGGATATTGAACGGGAACGAGGTATTACGATCAAAAGTAACGCCATATCCCTCCCCTACCAGGCTCATGACGGTAAAGGCTATATGCTGAACTTAATTGATACTCCCGGGCATGTTGATTTTTCCTATGAAGTATCGCGTTCGCTGGCTTCCTGCGAGGGAGTCTTGCTTTTGGTGGACGCCGCCCAGGGAGTGCAGGCGCAAACATTAGCCAATCTTTATCTGGCCATGGAACATAATTTAGCAATTATACCCATAATCAACAAAATTGATCTTCCTTCGGCTGATGTTGAACGCGTATTGGAACAAATTGAGTCTGAATTAGGGCTCGACCCGGATACCCATATAAAATGTTCCGCCAAGGAAGGAGTAGGCATTGAAGAAATTCTTGAAGCGATTGTTTCGCGCATCCCGCCACCCAAAGGTAATGATGAAAACCCGTTGGCGGCATTGATTTTTGACGCGCAGTATGATTCTTTCCGCGGCACGATTATTCACTGCCGCCTCTTTGACGGTACTGTTAAAAGCGGCGATATCATCAAATTCATGTTCAACAACACGACTTACAAAGTGGAAGAAGTCGGGCATTTTCTGCTTAACCGCGCCAAGCGCGAAAAACTTTCCGCCGGTGAAGTGGGCTACATTATTGCCGGAGTAAAAACGGTGGCCGATGTCCGTACCGGCGATACGATAACCTTACAAAATAAACCGTGCGCTAAACCTCTGCCGGGATTCAAGGAAGTCAAACCGGTTGTTTTCGCTTCCATCTACCCTATCGCATCGGATGATTATCAGGATTTATCCGACTCCCTGGAAAAATATAAGCTCAATGACGCGTCTTTTATTTACGAGAAAGATTCTTCCGCCGCACTGGGCCAGGGTTTCCGCTGTGGTTTTCTGGGGCTTCTGCATCTGGATGTGGTTCAGGAAAGATTGGAAAGAGAATACGATCTCTCCATCATTCTTTCCGTACCCAGTGTGCGTTACCGTTTCACGCTCAAAGATAACTCCGTCATTTATGTTGATAATCCCGCCCACTATCCCGACCCAGCCGATATCATCAAAGGAGAAGAACCATACATACGCGCGGAGATGATGCTGCCGGAACGCTACCTGGGGGCAGTGATGAAACTTTGCATGGAAAAGCGCGGCGTCAACTCCGTCCTTAATTACACCGGCCCGGGGCGTGTGGAGCTTTCCTATGAAATGCCGCTGGCCGAAGTCATCTATGATTTTTATGACCGCTTTAAATCAGTTACCCAGGGTTACGGCTCTTTTGATTATGATATAATTGATTACCGCGAAAGTAATTTGGTTTTGATGGATATTCTGGTTAACGGCGAAAAGGTTGATGCCCTTTCACAAATTGTTCATCGTGATCGCGCCCGCGCTCGCGCCCTTCTGGCCTGCGAAAGATTGAAAGAAGAAATACCACGACAGATGTTTAAAATCGCGATTCAAGGCGCCATCGGTGGAGAAATCATCGCGCGTAGTACCATCAGCGCTTTCCGCAAAGACGTCACGGCGAAATGTTACGGCGGCGATATCACCCGCAAGAGGAAATTGCTGGAAAAACAAAAGGCAGGCAAAAAGCGCATGAAGATGATCGGTTCAGTAAGCATTCCGCAAAGTGCGTTTCTGGCGGTGCTGAAATCGGACACTGATTAACCAGTTGTCATTCCGGCGAAAGCCGGAATCCAGACGCCGTCCTCTTATAAGCCAGGAGCCAGAAATTTAAAAACTGGATTCCGTGTCAAGCACGGAATGACAATGTAATGAAATTAGAATAAATGTATTCTCGTTAACAAATATTTCCTATGAAAAACGAGCAAGCCGGACTCTACGTTCACATTCCCTTTTGCGCAAGCAAGTGCGGCTATTGCAGTTTTTACTCTATTAAATCTATTAATCTCATCCCCGCATTTTTATCAGCATTAAATCGGGAAATGGAATTCTACAAAAACCTTTTTACATCTTTCGATACCATTTATATCGGCGGCGGCACCCCTTCCCTTCTGACTGCCCAACAATTGTCTGAAATCTCCATGGCGATAAACAAATTTTATAGAATCGATGACAAAGCAGAAATCACAATAGAAGTTAATCCCGGAGATGTTTCGCTTGAGTACTTTCAACTCCTGCGTTCATTAGGGATAAACAGAGTAAACATCGGTATCCAATCTTTTGACGATCATATATTAAAATTTCTTGGCCGCAGGCATACGGCAAAAGATGGAATTGCAGCAATTGATTGCGCCAAAGAAGCAGACTTTACTAATGTCGGCATTGATTTAATCTATGGAGTTCATCATCAGGATATTAACTTATGGAAAAGGACTTTACAGGGAGCCCTTTCGTTTACGCCGGAACATATTTCCTGCTATCAGCTTTCTTTGGATATCAAAACTCCTTTATTCAAAAAATACACTACAGATAAAATAATGCTACCCCAAGAAAATGAACAGATAAAGTTTTTTAACACCACATCCGAAGAATTGGAAAATGCCGGTTATATCCATTATGAGGTTTCTAATTTTGCCCGAAGCGATGATTTAAAATCAAAACACAACATGAAATACTGGCAGCATGCGCCCTATTTAGGTTTGGGTCCTGCCGCGCATTCCTTTTTGGAAAATAGACGCTGGTGGAATAAACCTTCCGTTAATAATTATCTGGAAGAAATCGCTCAGAATAAAATGCCCGTAGAAAATGAAGAAAAACTCTCGGCGGAGCAATTAAAGCTGGAGGCGTTATTCTTAGGCTTACGAACTAAAGCCGGAATTGATCTGGAACGCTACAAAACCAGATATGGCGTTGATTTGCTGGCAGACAAGAAAACTATCATTGAATCATTGATAAAGAATAAACTTGTAGAAGTTAAAGACGGATTTTTGCGGCCTACCCGTTCGGGTATGGCCGTGGCCGATAGCCTGGCGCTGATTTAACCAGAAATGATTACTACTCGATCTGGCTCCCTTTTTTCTACCTAAACCAAAATGTCAAGATTAAAGATTTGACCCCTATTCCTTCCCTCTCCCTCCTAATCCCCCTATTGTTTCTCATTTCCTTTTAGCGTTACTATTGAAAACACAAATATTGCTAAACCAAATACAATAATAAAAATGCCTGAATAAGATTTTGGTGAATTTGAAAAACAACACTCTACAATCCCGTAAATTATTATAAGGAACCCGGCAATTATACCCGAGTTACGCTTTAGCGTTGGGGGATATTTTTTCTTTTCGAGTGATGAGATATTACCAAGCATTATGTTATCAATTGAATGTCCACTAAGTGCATTTTGAACGGCTCCGCTTTCAAACGTCGAGATAAAGATTAAGCCAATTACAAATAAAATTATTCCAGGTATCCCTAATGTCTGATCAAATATATCAGCATTTGGTATTATAAGATCAAGAACCGCTCCAACTAGAGCTAAAGTTGACCCCAAAAAGATTAATAAATAACCTTTCAATCTAGTTCGGAAATACATTCGAAAAAATGTAATACCTGTGAACAGACATCCCAATACCACTAATATATTAAGTATTGTTAAACGAGTCATAAAATAATTAACCTCACTTTTTACAGGTTGGTTTACACCAAAAATAAGCACAGCTCTCATACACTGTCGTATGGTATAAAACTTCGCAAGCGATAAACAGGAGAGCGCCTCCTGGTCCAATAACGGATTCGGATTCGGGGTCAAATCTTTAATCTTGACATTTGACCGAGTTTGCTTTGAATCTGATTAAATTTCTTCCTCCATTGTGGTTCGATGATTAGGGGTTCATATCTTTAGTCGCCCAATGTGATTTCGATAGATAAACTGGCCGCCATTATCTTCAGAATTTTGGCTCATTTAACATATCCTCCATCAGCCAGATGGTTATCTGACTATAACAGAGGGAATTTCTTTTTCAAGACGTTTTTTGATCTTCTCTAATTCATCATCCGGATAAGTTTTTTCTTTAAGGAGCTTTTTATCCAGCGTTTTGGTGGGCACAAATTTCTGTAAGGCATAGCGCTTTGCGCCGGAAATCAGTTTGGCAATTTCCAGAATATCTTTTGCCGTAAGCTGGGATTTCACCACTGTTGTGCGAAATTCATGAGGAATTTTTGATTTTAGAATAAGCTTGACGCTTTCTTTTATTGATTGTGTATCGACAGGCGCGCGCACGATGCTTTTGTATTTTTCCAGCGGCGCTTTAATATCCATTGCAATAAAGTCTAACAGCTTTTCATCCAGGAGATTTTTGATAACATCCGGCCGGGAACCGTTGGAATCAAGCTTAACGGCAAAACTCAATTTTCTGATTTGTTTAATAAATGGAATTAAATCTTTTTGCATGGTCGGTTCGCCGCCGGTTATGGTTACCGCGTCGAGCTTTCCTACGCGCGACGCCAGAAATTTCAGCACTTTTTTTTCTTCCAAACATGGACCAAATAATTTTGGCTCCACCAGCTCCGGATTATGACAATATGAACACTTAAAATTACACCCTTGTAAAAAAATAACGCCACAAATAACTTCGGGATAATCAATGAGCGATACTTTTTGCAATCCACCTATCTTCATTCTTTCCTTCTCTTCTCTGATACCAATTTGCATTTAAGAGGATACCGAGGCGGCAAGGAGGAGGCTCCGCAGGCGCATTATTTATACGTTGAGGAAGCCGACGACGCTGCCAACAAAGGTAGCCGAATAAAGGCAATTTGGTATTAAATATTAAAGCCCCACCCTACAGGCGGGGCTTTTCGAATTTCGAATAATTATATTTTTGCAGATTTATCTGTATTACTGCAATTTAAACACTTGCCGCGAGTTAAATTCCTCTTGTTTTCCTTTGTTCCACTGTTTGACCGGCCGCAGATAACCGACCACGCGCGAATATACTTCGCAATCATCATCACAGGTCGGGCATTTAGGTTGCTCACCTTTAATGTAGCCGTGGGACGGGCACACGCTGAAGGTCGGTGTAAAAGTTATATAAGGCAAATGGTAATTAGAACAAATTTTACGAACTAATGTTTTTACCGCCTGGGGATTATCCACTCGCTCGCCGGCAAAAGTATGGAATACGGTGCCGCCGGTGTATCGAGTTTGAATTTCATCCTGCAAATCCAGGGCTTCAAAAACATCGTCGGTATAGTTAACCGGCAGCTGCGTGGAATTAGTGTAAAACGGCTCACCTTTTTTCGATTTGCCGTTGCCGTTACCGGCACAAATAATATCTGGATATTTTTCTTTATCTATCTTGGCTAAGCGATACGACGTCCCTTCCGCCGGCGTTGATTCCAGATTGTAATTATTCCCCGTTTCCTTCTGAAAATCGATGAGTTTATTTCTCATAAAATCGAGAACGTTTTTCGTAAAGGCCTGACCTTCTTTCGAAGCGATATTCCTACCTAACAAATTCTGACAGGCCTCGTTCATGCCGACTAATCCAATAGTGGAAAAATGGTTTTTCCAATATTCATCAAATCTTTCCTTTACATTGCGCAAATAATATTTGGTGTAAGGATAAAGATCGCTGTCGGTAAACTTCTCTAAAACTTTTCTTTTTGTTTCCAGGCTTTCTTTGGCCACCTCCATTAGTCTTTCCAGCCTCTGCATGAAATCCTTTTTGGATTTGGCCAAATAGCCTAT
>Ga0154766_120_pt2 | contig 15178 bp, 12 predicted proteins | sample Rifle2008BG16ft_FD_105774 | JGI IMG/M metagenome (GOLD analysis project Ga0154766, IMG submission 105774) | Deltaproteobacteria bacterium RBG_16_44_11
TAGCCGCCCAAACGACATTGAAGGCTCTACCCAACACCTTTCCGTCAATTGTCGGGCATTTCTCCACAAGTTCATGACCGAGGTCATTCATCAAAGCCGCCGCGTCCAGTAAAGCTTTCACGCAATCATCGTCAATTTTTTCGCCGGTCAGTGTTTGGCTTATATAAGCGATGCGTAGATGGCCGGGGTTTTTTCCTATTTCCTTAAGGTAAGGACGGGCGGGCTCGGGAGCACAATATGGATCGCCAATCACATAGCCACGGGTCACATCCAGAATAGCCGCACAGTCACGCACCGAACGGGTCAGAACATGCTCCGCCACCAATCCGCTCATGGCATCTCCGGCATCCGGCGCCAGAGAATTTCTTCCGCGGGTTGGCTTTAGGCCGAATAATCCACAGCACGAAGCCGGGATACGGATGGAGCCGCCGCCGTCATTGCCGTGCGCAGCAGGAACAATACCCGCGGCTACCGCCGCCGCCGAACCGCCGCTGGAGCCTCCTGACGTCCGGTTTAAATCCCAGGGATTGCGGCAGGGCCCCAGCAATTTGGATTCGGTTACAGGAGTTATTCCCAGCTCCGGCGTATTTGTTTTTCCCAAAATGATAAAACCGGCTTTTTTATAGCGGCTCACCAATTCAGAGTCGTGATCGGCGATAAAATCTTTCATATTTTTTGTGCCGAAGGTCATGCGCACGCCTTTGCAGGAGGTAACAAAATCTTTGACTAAAAAAGGCACGCCGGCAAAAGGTGCACCAGATAAAGGCTCGCGAAGCGCTTGGCGCGCTTCATCATACATGGGAGTAACAACAGCATTAAGCTGCGGATTTATTTTTTCTATTTTTTCAATAGTTACTTCTAAAAGTTCTCTTGGTTGAATTTCTTTTTTTCTGATTAATTTTGCCATCCCTGTGGCATCCAATAATGATATTTCTTCGTATCCTTTCATCGACATGCTCCTTTTTTGTCTTTCCGCCGGCATTATGGCGAAAAAATTATTTGATTAAATATTTGCCAAATTTAAAGCTATGTCAATAATTTAATTAAAAGAGCTCCTGTCGTGTAGATTTAATTGTAAAAAAATAACTTTTTTATTGACTACATAATCATTATAATCATTTCCTGTCTTTTATATAAAAAACGCCGGGGGTGGAATATGTATGAGAAAAAACCATGGCTGAAATTTTACGGACAAGTCCCGCACACGCTGGACTATCCCCGTATTTCCATGTACGAAGCCGTCAAACTATCCGGAGAGCTGCGACCCGATGAGCCAGCCTACGATTTTCTTGGTTACACATCTACTTACCGCCGGTTTCTGGAAGAAATAGACCATTGCGCCGACGCGCTGGCTGCCATCGGCCTTAAAAAAGGGGATAAAATCACCATCTCCATGCCGACATCCCCGCAGGGCGTAATTTGCTTTTACGCGGCCAATAAACTCGGCGCCATCTCCAGCATGATTCACCCTCTTTCCACAGTAAAAGAAATCGAATTTTACCTAAATACGGCTAAGAGCAGTTTTGCCCTGACACTCGACGCGTTTTATGGTAAGTTTAAGGAAGTAAAAGAGAGGACGCCTTTGGAAACGCTTATTCTCGCCCGAATTCCTGACTACCTGAGCCCTCTTAAGCGCATCGGATTTAATCTAACCGTGGGACGTAAAATCCCGAAAGTCCCGAAGGATCCGATGGTTAAATGGTGGAGTGATTTGATGCGCGGCCACTACCCGCAGGCCCCTAAAACTCAAGTAGATACGGATGACCTGGCCGTTATCTTATATAGCGGCGGGACGACAGGCGTGCCCAAGGGAATTATGCTTTCCAATATGAATTTTATCTCTGAGGGCATGCAAGTATCCGAATGGGGAAAGCTCTCGGATACCGATTCCATCCTGGCCATTTTGCCTATTTTCCATGGTTTCGGATTGGGTGTTTGTGTCAATGCCTGTTTTATGGGAGGAGGTAAGACTATTCTTGTGCCGCAATTTACGCCGGAAACCGTCGCGCAAATTATCAGCGCGCAGAAGCCTTCCTTTGTTGTCGGGGTTCCCACTCTGTTTGACGCATTGAGCCGTCATCCGAAATTCTGCAAGGCCGATCTGAGCTGCCTACGGGGCACTTTCAGCGGCGCGGACACACTGCCCCGGACAGTCAAAGAAAGATTTGAGGAAGTGGTGAAAAAGCAAGGCGGCAACGTTCAATTGCTGGAAGGATACGGTCTAACCGAAGCGGTTACGGCCATCATGTCGATGCCCATCAACGAATACAGGGAAGGCAGTATTGGGGTGCCCTTCCCGGACATGCTGGCAAAAATTGTAAAGCTCGGCACGACTACAGAGGCTCCCTGTGGCCAGGAAGGAGAGATCTGTGTTTCCGGCCCGGCCGTTATGATAGGTTATCTCGATCAGCCTGAAGAAACAGCCGATACTTTACGTAAGCATTCTGACGGAAAAATATGGCTGCACACCGGAGACATCGGCACAATGGACAAAGACGGATTCTTTTATTTCAAATTGCGGCAGAAGCGGATGATCAAATCCTCGGGCATGAACGTCTATCCTGCCCAAGTGGAAGATATTCTTTACAAACATCCGGATGTGCAGGAAGCTTGCGTTATCGGTGTTCCCGACGAGGCTCAGATTCAGGTAGTCAAAGGGGTTGTTGTTCTGAAAGATCCTTCTAAAGCCTCTCCCGAGATGGAAAAGATACTGATAGATCACTGCCGCGATCATCTGATCAAATGGAGCTGTCCCAGAGAAATAGAATTTCGTGACAGCCTACCTAAAACCCTTGTGGGAAAAGTCGCTTTCAATGTGCTGGAGCAGGAAGAAATCGCCAAATTAAAAGCCGCCGGAAAATATACCGGAAATTAAAAGAGCATAATTTTGTACATACCCCGATACGCTGGCGTATCGGGATTAATTCGACTTACCAATTCCGACGTGTGACCTCTTGTGACCTTCAGGTTATTAGGTTATGCGCTTCGCCCAGCATACGCCGGGCTTCGCTTTCGAAATTGGAGTCTCCTTAAGGATAAACACAACATGAAAAAGCTAACTGAATTGAAAAAAGTCGTCTCCAATCCTTACGCCTACGTCCGCAAATACAAAAAGCAAAGCGGCAAAAAGGTTGTCGGATATTTTTGTTCCTACGCACCCGAAGAATTAATCTGGGCCGCGGGCGCTCTTCCTTTAAGAATGTTCGGCACCAGTGAAAACATTCATCTGGCCGATACGCACCTGCAATCGTATTGCTGTTCGCTGGTGCGCGGTATTCTGGAAGAAGCGCTGGCTAATCGTCTGGATTTCCTCGATGGAGTTGTTTTCCCGCATACATGCGATTCCTTCCAGCGGCTTTCCGATATTTGGCGGCTGAATATCACCGGCCAGTTTCATATTGACGTTGTCCTGCCGGTGAAGCTCGATACGCCCAGCGCCAAACGATATCTTTATGATGTTTTGGAAAAATTCAGAAAAGATCTGGGAGATGCCCTGGGCGTAAAAATTACGGACAAGATGCTGGCCAAATCCATCAAAACGTATAATAAAATTCGCCGCCTAATCGCGACGCTCTATGAATTAAGAAGCAAAAATCCGCAAATTTTAAGCGGCGCCGATTTTCATGCTATCATCAAGGCGGCCATGATAATGGATCGGGATTATTTTCTTGAGGCGCTTTCTGAAATTGTCGGTCAGTTGAAAAAAGCAAAACCGGCCAAAGCTACGGGTGGCGCGAAAAGACTGGTTATTTCCGGAAGCGTGTGCTCGCATCCGGATATTTACGATATCATCGAAAACTCGGGAGGCGTTGTCGTTGGGGACGATCTTTGCACCGGCTACCGATATTTCGAAGGTATAATGGATGAAAAAAAACCGCCCCTCAAAGCGATCACCAAAAGGTATCTGGACCGGATCATCTGCCCCGCCAAGCACTTCCAGCTTAAAGAACGCGGCGAAAACCTCATCCGCACGGTTAAAAAGAGCAAGGCAGACGGAGTCGTGTTTCTTTTGTTGAAATTTTGCGATCCCCACGCCTTCGATTATCCTTATATAAAGGAAATGCTGGAGGCCAAAAAGATTCCCTGTCTGCTCTTGGATATGGAGGCAGAACTTCCTCCGGTAGGACAGTTGCAGACTCGTTTTGAAACATTTGTCCAAATACTATAAACACCAATGAGTAATACACAAGAGGAATAGAAAATGAAAAAATCAATATCCGACTTTTTGAAAATGGTTTTGATATTCCTGGCCGGGAAATTCAAAAAGTTCACCATGCGTTTTAAGAAATCGAAAACGATGAAAGATTATATGATGGTTTATTACAGTGATGCCAAATCGGCGCGGCTCACGGGCAGGAAAGTGGCCTGGATAACCAGCGGCGGCCCTGTGGAGCCGCTCATCGCGATGAATGTCATTCCCATTTATCCGGAAAACCACGGCGCCATGATCGGCGCCAGCAAAATGGGCGGCTCTCTTTGCGAAAAGGCAGAGGCTATGGGCTATTCAGCCGATTTATGCTCTTACGCGCGCTCCGATATCTCCTGTGCGACCATCAACGGCGGGCCGATCGGCGGGCTTCCCAAACCCGATATGCTTGTCTGCTGTAACAATATCTGCGGCACGGTGCTCAAATGGTATGAAGTTCAGGCGCGATATTTCAACGTACCACTTTTTATTCTCGATACACCTTTTTGTCATACGGAATATACCAACGAGGCCGCCAAATATGTCCGTGCTCAGTTTGACGAATACATTGTTTTTCTGGAAAAGGTCTGCAAGAAAAAATTCGATTTCGAGCGCCTCAAAGAAGTCGGGCATCTTTCCCATCAGGGACAGCTCCTGTGGCAGGCAGTGCTCGATACAGCGACAAACAAGCCCTCTCCCATGAGCGCGTTCGACGCTTTTTATCATCTGGCGCTGATTGTCACGCTGCGCGGCACGCAGGATGTCATTGATTATTACACACAGCTTGTGGCTTACATGAAAAACCGCATCGCCCGCGGGATCGGCGCGGTACCCAACGAAAAATACCGTCTGCTGTGGGATAACATTCCTATCTGGCACCGTACAAGATGGCTTTCCGAAAAATTCGCCGCGCACAATGCCTGTCTTGTCGCCGATACTTACACTACGGCTTGGTGCGGCGCGCTCAAATACATTGATGAAAACAGATTTCTCGATTCCGCAGCCGAGGCTCATGCCCGGATTTATTTGAATATCGGCATAGATGAGATGGCGAAAATGGTTCTTGAGATGATCGATAAATATGATGTGGACGGCTTTGTCCTGCATTCCAATCGCAGCTGCAAACCTTATTCTTTCGGCCAGCTCGATATTCAAAGAATCGTCGAGAAAGAAAGAGGAATCCCGTGCCTGATGCTGGAGGCGGATATGACAGATGAACGAAGCTTTTCCGAAAGCCAGATTTCGACAAGAATAGACGCTTTTATGGAAATCATCAAAGAGAGGAAAAATAAGTAAAATAATGATGTCATTTCTGCGAAGAGACTTTGTCATAATGTAAGAATGCACCCTCGAAATCGTCATACCGGCGCAGGCCGGTATCCAGAACTTACTGAAAATACTGGATTCCCCCGTATCAAGTACGGGGCAAGCTCTTCGTCGCGCTTCACTTGCACGGAATGACAAAAATAGTAGTTGCGACACCGTCTCGAAGGCCGGCAGATATAAAGGAAAAAAGAAATCATGCGTACAGCAGGCATTGATATAGGTTCCATCACCGCGAAGGCGGCGATTGTCGAGAATGGTAAAATCCTCAACACGAAAGTTATTTTCACCGGATACAACGCCGAAGCCGCGGGCTTGAAAGTTTATGAAGAGGTTCTGAAAGAAAATTCTCTGAGTAAATCTTCCGTTAGAAAAATCGTCTCTACCGGCTACGGCAGAAACAGCGTGAAATTTGCCGACAAATCCTTTACAGAAATTATGTGCCACGCCGCCGGTGCGCACCATCTTAATGCACACATTCGCTCCATCATAGATATCGGCGGACAGGACAGCAAAGCGATAGTTCTGGATGATCAGGGCAAGGTTAAAAACTTTGTCATGAACGATAAATGCGCCGCAGGAACCGGGCGTTTTCTGGAAGTCATGGCGCGGGCACTGGAAGTAAACCTTGATGAGTTCGGAGCAATATCGATAAAATCGAAAAATCCCTCCAAAATTAGTTCTTTGTGCACAGTGTTTGCGGAATCGGAAGTCATCTCGCTTATCGCCAAGGGAGAAAAGCGCCAGGATATCATCGCCGGAATCCATGAATCCATCGCCGCAAGAGTCTCTTCGATGTCTGCCCGCCTGGGCATTACTGAACCCATTATGGTCACGGGAGGCGTGGCGCGCAATATCGGCGTCGTCAGAGCGCTGGAAAAAAAGCTGGGCATGAAAATAGAAGTTTCGTCTTACGCTCAGGTTACTGGAGCGATCGGCGCGGCATTTCTGGCCGCATCACTTTAATTTATTGAATAGGAGCAAAGAAAATTTGACAAAAGCAAACATAAAAGACATCCGCCGGACAAAAATAGTCTGTACCCTTGGGCCATCCAGCGAAACGCCGGAAGTCATTAAAAAAATGATGATGAACGGGATGAATGTTGCGCGCCTTAATTTTTCCCATGGAAGCCATGAGGACCACGGAAAAAAAATAAAGATTATTCGTGAACTTTCGGAAAAACTAAATCGTCCTGTCGCTATTTTGCAGGATCTTGCCGGACCGAAAATTCGTATCGGCTATATTCCTGATCCGGGCATTTTACTTCAACCCGGCGCCGATATTATTTTGACAACTGTTGGGCAGGAAGGAAACGTAAAACGAATCTCCGTGTCTTATGACGCCTTGCCTCAGGAAGTTAAGACGGGAGATAGATTGCTTCTGGCCGATGGTCTTTTGGAGCTGACTGTTGTGGAAACAAGACCTACGGAAATTCTCTGCCGTGTTGTTATTGGCGGTTTGCTCACCTCGCACAAAGGAATTAATCTGCCCACGGGGACAATTCGAACGCCCGCCATCACCGAGAAAGACCGCAGAGATTTGCTTTTTGGAATCAAGAATGATGTAGATTATGTGGCCGTTTCCTTCGTAAGAACAGCGCAGGATATCCAAAGCGTCAAAGAGTTAATCAGTAGGGGAAATAAGGATATACCTGTTATAGCCAAAATAGAAAAACACGAAGCGATAGATAATTTGGACGAAATTATTGCGGTTTCCGACGGCATTATGGTGGCCCGGGGAGATTTGGGGGTGGAAATTCCTCTGGAAGATGTCCCCCTCATTCAAAAACGGATTATTACAGCAGCCAACGCCCGCGGCAAATTCGTGATAACAGCAACGCAGATGCTGCGCTCTATGGTGGATTCACCCCGTCCGACCAGAGCGGAAGCAGGGGATGTGGCCAATGCCGTTCTGGATGGAACGGACGCGGTGATGCTTTCCGAAGAAACCGCTTCGGGTAATTATCCTATAGAGGCGATTAGGTTCATGGACAAAATCTGTTGTGCGGCGGAAACCGGTTTTCCTTATCGTCATTTTCTGGAAATGGTGCCGCAAAAAGATGTGTCCGAATCCGTCGCCCATGCCGCCTGCGTGCTGGCCGAGCACCTTGAGGCGAAAATCATTGTATCACGCACTTCTTCGGGAGCCACAGCGCGTTTTATTTCGCGTTTTCGTCCCCGGCAGCCGATTATTGCCCTTTCGCCGGAACCAAAAACCGTCCGGCGTTTGGCGATGATCTGGGGTTGCTTTCCCCGGTTGATGGAAAATCCTGATTTTCCTGATGATCTTGTGGAAAAAGCCATTTGTTCCCTTTTGCCTGAGGGCGCTTTATCCGGGAAAGATTTGATGGTTATGACGCTCGGCCATTCCGAGTGGCTTACGGGATCAACAAATATTTTACAGGTAAAGCGTTTAATAAATACTTAGTTCACGGCTCGCAAGGTTCATGAAATAATAAATCTAAAATGGATTGACATGAATTCATTTTTTTACTAATAATTTTAAAAAAAAGGAGATTGATATGTCTGTAAAAATAGCGATTAATGGTTTTGGAAGAATCGGCCGGCTGGTGTTTCGCGCCGGATATAAAAACAAAAATGTTGAATTCGTGGCCGTAAATGATCTTGCGGGTACAAAGACGCTGGCTCACCTGCTTAAATATGATTCCGTGCACGGGATTATGAATGCCGAAGTCAAAGCGAAAGACAACTCATTTATAGTCGATGGCAAGGAAGTGAAAACCTTTACCGAAAGAGAACCGGAAAAATTACCCTGGAAAGATTTAGGCGTTGATGTTGTTCTGGAAAGTACGGGGATATTTACCGACAGAGCCGGCGCGGAAAAGCACCTCAAGGCCGGCGCCAAAAAAGTTGTTATCTCAGCTCCGGCGAAGAGTCCGGATGCAACTATCGTCTTTGGCGTAAATGAGGAGGTATACGATAAAAACAAGCATAACATCTTATCGATGGGCTCATGCACCACAAATTGTCTTGCTCCGATAGTAAAAATACTGCACAGGGAGTATGGTATCGAATACGGCCTGATGACGACCATTCACGCTTATACCAATGATCAGGTTGTGCTGGACGAGCCTCACAAGGATTTAAGAAGGGCGCGCGCCGCTGCCCTTTCCATGATTCCCACCACCACGGGCGCGGCCAAGGCCATTTCCGAAGTTATGCCGGAAATGAAAGGCAAACTGGACGGGCTGGCTATTCGCGTCCCCACACCGACTGTTTCTATAGTTGATTTTGTCGCTATACTTTCGAAGGCGACAAACAAGGATGAACTAAACGCGAAATTTAGAGATTACGCACAAGGCGCCATGAAGGGAATCCTTACTTATTCAGATGAAGAGTTGGTTTCTCGTGATTTTACCACCAATCCTTATTCTTCTATAGTTGACCTCCCTAATACGGCGGTTATCGGCGGCAAGATGGTAAAGATTCTCTCCTGGTATGACAACGAATGGGGCTTTTCCAATAGAATGCTGGAACTCCTCTCTTTTATCATGAAATAGAAAAGGTAAAAGAAAGAATATGAAGTATATAGATCAGCTAGATTTGAAGGGCAAAAAAGTATTTTTGCGGGTAGATTTCAATGTTCCCATGGACAAGTCGGGCAACGTCACGGATGACACCCGCGTGCGGGCGCAGTTACCGACAATAAAATACGCGCTGGATAAAGGAGCAAAAGTAATTATTGCCTCTCATCTGGGCAGACCCAAAGGGAAAAGGGTCGAGGAGCTGTCTTTGAAGCCGGTCGTAAAGATACTCTCCAAACTTCTTAATAAAGATGTAGCGTTTGTCGATGATTGCATCGGAGAAAAAGCTCAGGTCGCCGCAGATAAAATGAAGGAAGGCGATGTAATCCTGCTGGAGAACCTCAGATTCCATCCGGGTGAAGACAAAAATGACGCAGAGTTTGCCAGACAGCTTGCCTCTCTTGGCGATATCTACATTGATGACGCGTTTGCCGTTTCGCACCGGGCGGCGGCATCAAATTCGGCGATTACGGAATTTGTCAAAATCTGCGCTGCGGGTTTTCTTTTGAAAAACGAAATCGAATACTTCCGTAGGGCCATGGTTAATCCGGCGCGGCCTTTCGTCACAATTATCGGCGGCGCGAAAGTCTCCGATAAAATCGGCGTGCTGGAAAAAATAATTGAAAAGGTGGATAAACTTCTTGTCGGCGGCGGCATGGCCTTCACTTTTTTAAAAGCTCAGGGCAACAGCATCGGTAAATCTCTGTGCGAAGAAGACATGCTGGATGTGGCGCGCAAAATAATGCAAAAAGCCAAAGAAAAAAATGTGCAGTTTTTATTGCCGGTGGACGCCGTAATCGCTAAAAGCGCCTCAGCAGATGCTGAGGTAAAAGTTTGTGGTATAAAAGAAATTCCGCCAGACTGGATGGGACTGGATATCGGCCCGGCGACAATTTCTTTGTTTTCCGACGCGTTGCAAGGTGTCAAAACGATTGTCTGGAACGGCCCTCTGGGTATGTTTGAGCTGGCGCCCTTCAGTAAAGGAACGTTTGCGCTGGCCAATGCCGTGGCGAATTCCGGCGCGCTTTCGATTATCGGCGGCGGAGATACGGATACGGCGGTTCACCAGGCAGGCCTTAGTGCGAAGATGTCTTATATGTCAACCGGCGGCGGCGCGTTTCTGGAATTGCTGGAAGGAAAAACATTGCCGGGAATTGCCGCGCTGGAACCACGGGTATAATACCCCAAAACAAACTCTGGGCTATTTATACCTTCCGCGTTGCGGGATAATTCAACTAGCAGATATTACTACACTGCGTTTGTGGAGCCCCAATGGAAATTGCCGAAGGCTCCCGAGCAATAATGCGACATCCCGTAGTGGGATAATATCTGAGTTTTATAAAATTGTGATTTCACTAATCAAGCAGGAGGAAGAAATGAGAGAATGGATTGTTGCCGGAAACTGGAAAATGCATAATACTATACAGGAATCAATCGCCCTGGCCAAGGCGATCAAAGATGGAATTGCCAGCGTAAAAAAAGGAGAGGTTATTATCGCTCCGCCTTATACGGCCCTGGCCAGTGTTTCTGAAACCATCAAAGGTTCACGAGTTTCGCTTGCGGCGCAAAATATGTTTTATGAAGACAAGGGGGCATACACGGGAGAAATTGCCCCGGGAATGCTCAAGGATATCGGCTGCGCCTATGTGCTTATCGGCCATTCGGAACGCCGTAAATATTATCACGAGCAAGACAATGATGTGAATTTAAAAGTCAAAAAGGCGTTGAGTGTGGGTTTAAAGCCTATCATGTGCGTCGGGGAAACTGACGAGGAAAGAGTAAAAGGAATTACCCGAGACGTTGTCGGCAGGCAGGTAAAACAGGGATTGGCCGGCGTGGACAAAATTGACAATGTAGTCATCGCCTACGAACCGGTCTGGGCGATAGGAACGGGGAAAGTTGCTACATCCGCGCAGGCCCAAGAAGTGCACGCCTTCATCCGTGGTATCTTAAAAGATTTGTATGGCAGCGCGGCTAATGATATTCGTATCCTCTATGGCGGAAGCGTGACTAAAGACAATATCGGTGAACTGATTGGTATGGAAGATATCGACGGGGCGCTCGTCGGCGGAGCTTCTTTAAAGCCGGATGGTTTTTTAGGAATAATTCAAAAAATTTCGGAGAAGAAATAAATTTAACGTTTGCTCTTATCTATGCGAAGACTGAGAAAAGCAAACAAAATGAGCAAAAAATATTCTTTGAAAACCTCTGACCATATACCGGCTGTTACTCAGGCGGATATAGATCGCTCTAAGTTTCGGATTAATCTCAAGGAGGTTCCGAGAAAGAAGCGGATCAATATTATGCTGGATACCGTCGTATTATCTTTTTTTTCAACATAAAGCCGCTGGTCGCGGTTATCAGACTCTTATCAACGAAGCGCTGAAGAAAGCAATTTATCAGGAAGAGTTGGAGATAGCTATCCGGCGTGTTGTTCGTGAAGAATTGGGTAAATATGGCAAGGTTAAATCGGCGAATTAAACGGCAATCGCTGCGCGCTTGCCACCGGTGATGCAAGCGTTAGACACTATTTGTCAAGTCTAATATAGGCTCACTCTTAGCCTTTATACATTTCTTCGATGATGTCTTTGTATTGTTCGGCGATGGCTTTGCGCTTGACTTTCATGGTCAGCTTTAACTGTATTGTACAAAGATTTCATTAAAAAAATACCTTTGGGCACGTAAATTGCCATTGCTGTACCTTATGAAAATTTCGTTAAAAACAGGTTTTAACAATTTTTTATTTTGCAGTTGTATAATTTATGCGTCAGGTCTATAATGCATAATATTGAAGGCAGAACCGATGTCATCTGAATTAAGGCCGCTTTTTGCCGCCACATAATCGTTCATAAATGCCCTGAGGGCATCACAAAATTTTATCAAAAGGAGGATTGTTAAATGTCCAATATGCAAAAAAAGAGATTCTCGAAATCATTGTTTCTGGTCGGACTTTTTGTCTTTGGAGGAAGTTTTCTTCTTTCCGGCTGTGCGAACGCTCCAAAAACTCTTAATTCCGCCATCTCCGGCCCCCAGGTAATTGTAAACCCCGAGTCCATTAGTCTCGGTGTGGCTGCATTAACAGGAGCAAAGATTGTTTTTGAAGGCTCGGGATTTAAACCCGAAGATTCGGTGTTTATTACCTTGTTTGGTCCCAACAAAACCGAGGCAGTCGTTGCTGACGGAAAAGTTGGGTCCGACGGTAAATTTACAGCCGCAGTAGGCACCCTCGCGAAGGTCACGGGAATATTAAAAGGAAATGTCAGCGGCAAGTACGCGGCTGATGGGTCATACGACCAGTTTATTGTCATCACACAACCGCCGATTCCGGCCGGTATCTACACTGCTAAGGCCACATCCATGTTATCAGATTTAACCGCGGAAACAAAGCTCACTATAACAGAACCTTCTGTCGGCGATAGCTTGAAAGACTGGCTAGGGGAAATGACAGGAAAAATTGTGGACAAACAGACTAAATAAACAAGGCAATGCGCGCGAGGCGGTATCCAGAACTTACTAAAAATACTGGATTCCGTGTCGCGCTTCGCCTGCACGGAATGACAAAAATGATAATTGCGGGCGGGGTTGCCGTAAGGAAACCTATTTATTTAATCGCAGTACATTGATTCGATTAAATCGCAGTATTGGGCGTTAATCGACTTTCTTTTGACCTTCATGGTCGGGGTCACTTCGCCGTCCTCGGTGTAGAGCTTCTTATCGAGTATCTTGAATTTTCGAATATTCTCGACACGGGCAACCTGCCGGTTCACGTTATCTACTTCCTTCTGAATTAGTTCGATTACTTCCGGTGACTTGGTCATGCTGGCAAAGGTTGTGAACTGCACTTTATTATCCTGGGCATATTTAGTGACGTTTTCTTCGTCGATAACGATGATAGCGGTAAGATATTTCCTTCTGTCTCCGATAACCACGGAATCATTAATATAGGGTGAAAATTTTAGAAGATTCTCGAGATACTGAGGGGCAATATTTTTGCCGCCCGCCGTAATAATCAGATCTTTTTTCCGGTCGGTCAATTTGAGAAATCCATCTTCGTCGATTACCCCAACGTCGCCCGTATGCATCCATCCGTCAACAAGAACCTCTTTCGTCTGCGCTTCATCTTTGTAATAGCCCTTGAAAATGCCCTTATGTTTTACCAGAATTTCTCCGTCCTCGGCGATTTTTACTTCCGTGCCGGGCAGTGCCTTGCCCACGGTTCCCACTTTATAATCCGTTTCGCTCGACAGGTGTGTGATGCCGGTGGTTTCGGTCATGCCGTATCCTTCACGGATGGGAATACCGATGCTCTGGAAAAACTTGATTACTTCGTGCGAAATGGGAGCCGCGCCGGAAGCGCCGACACGTATCCGGTCGAAGCCCAGGCGTTTTTTCAATTTACGGAAAACAATAAAATAAAACAGGTGATAGGCTAAGGCCAGATATACAGGCACTTTCTTTTTCGCGATGGCCTTGTTGTTGTATCTGGTGCCGATTTTTACAGCTATGTTATAGAGTGTTCGTTTGAGCCAGGTGGCATCGGCCATTTTCAGAACAATCGCAGAGTAATATTTTTCCCATATCCGCGGCACGGCATGAAACAGGGTAGGTGATACATCGCGCATGTCTGCCATGACGGTATCCGTATTTTCCGTAAAGTTCACGGTTTGCCCCACGTTCAGATGAAACATGATATCGTAAATCTGCTCGTAGATATGGTTTAAGGGAAGAAAAGATATGGTCTCGTCATCAACGTATGTTTCAATGACTTGTCCGGCTGCCTCGGCGACCCAGAGATACCCCTCGTGGGCAAGCATTGCCCCTTTCGGCGGTCCCGTCGTGCCGGAAGTGTATATAATACCTGCTATGTCATCAGGTTTTGCCTGCTCAATCAGTTGCATAAAGAAACTTGGATTTTTTCGATCCACTTCTTTGCCGAGGTCGAGTAGTTCCTGAAAACTCATGAACATTGGATCCTTGAAGTGTTTCAGTCCTTCCATTTCCCAAACGATGAGTTTGCGCAAAAGAGGTGTCTTGTCTCGAAAAGCCAACGCTTTGTCCAGTTGCTCTTCATCCTCGCATATGTAGACAACGGCATCGGAATGTTCCACCACGTACTGACATTCTACCACCGGATTGGTAGTATAAATTCCCACCCAGGCACCGCCGGCGCAAACCGCTCCGAGGGCTGAATAGAGCCATTCCGGCCTGTTTTCTCCGATGATCGAAACATGATCCCCATATTTCACGCCAAGAGCATTCAAACCCAAGGCGACATATTTTACATTTTCCAGATACTCAGCCCACGTTATATCACGCCAGATACCATAATCTTTTTTTCTCATGGCAATGCGGTTTGGCTGTTTTTCCGCAATATTTAGTAATGCTTTGGGCAATGTCTTGATTGCCATTCTTTTTCCCCCTTTTAATCGACATAAACCTGAGTAGAAGCATCCTTAAGGCATCAAACAGAATGTCTACCGGAATCGAACCTTCCGTCTGTAGCGTTTATACCCCTTTACAGACTGCTCGGTAGCAATACCGAGGTAAAATTCCTTAATATCTTCATCTTCGCGAAGCACTTCTGGCTTATCGGCGCGAACAATTCTGCCGTTTTCCAGTAAATAGGCGAATTTTGAATACTTCAGCGCCATATTTACATTTTGTTCCACCAGAAGGATGGTAACTCCATCTTTTTCATTAATGTTTTTTATTATTCCAAATATCTCTTTTGTTAAAATCGGCGATATTCCCAACGATGGCTCATCGAGCATAAGCAGTTTGGGACGGCTCATCAGCGCCCGTCCGATAGCCAACATCTGCTGTTCACCACCGCTCATCAAACCTGCTTGTTGGCTTTTTCTTTCCTTAAGTATGGGAAAATGGTTAAACACGTTTTCTAAGTCGCTCTGAATGCCTTGTTTATCCTTTCTCGTATAGGCTCCAATGGTAATATTCTCCATGACCGTAAGCTCAGGAAAAACTTCCCGCCCTTCCGGCACATAACCAATACCCATCCTCACAATCTCATCTGTATCCTTCCTGTCGATACGCTCGCCCAGAAATTCTATTGTCCCTTTTTCAGGCTGCTCCTCCTTTAAATCGTAGAAGAGCCGCATAATTGTTT
>Ga0154766_113_pt3 | contig 15121 bp, 15 predicted proteins | sample Rifle2008BG16ft_FD_105774 | JGI IMG/M metagenome (GOLD analysis project Ga0154766, IMG submission 105774) | Deltaproteobacteria bacterium RBG_16_44_11
ATCAACACTGCAATGATTTCGATTAATGTAAAACCTTTTTCATTTCCTAAAGCTCTTTTACTTTTCATAAATTCACCTCATTTTACAATTCACTATTTATGATATTTTTTACCAAATTCCCTCGAGCAGATGATATGAACTCTGCCTGAACAACATTAAAAATTACTCATACAGGGTAAAACTTTTCGCGTTTGTTGCGATGGAAGAAGTCCACCAGTCCGGGCCAGCTGTCACGGTAACTGTTACCACACCAGCAGCATTTGCAATCGTCCCCGAGAAATCGCCCACAACAACGGGAGAGGTCGGAGTATAAGTCGTTACCGAAGGCGTTGTCAGCAACGCCTTTGCATATTCCATGGTTGCCGTTGATGCTAATGCCGCGACAGCGCCTTCTACAGCATATTCTCTAGCCTCCCCTTGCATATCTACAAACCTCGGCACGGCCACCGCGGCCAGAATGCCCAAAATAACCAGCACCGCAATGATTTCGATAAGCGTAAAACCTTTTTGATTCTTCATTTTTTTTCTCCTTTTTTAAAGTTTATTAATAAAAATTTATTTGACGATAACACAAGTCATTACTACACTATTTTATATTTACTTGCAAATGTTATACATGCAAGCTGTATACCATTATATATGCAAAAAATACCCTGCCTCCATAAATTTATTATATCTGGTATAAACTGCTTATTTAATTGATATATCCATCATTATTAACTTTCCTCCGTCCTTCAACAACCAAATGTATTCATGCTTAATATACAAATATTGATGTATTATCTACAATTATTGTAGATTCTTCACTGTGCTTATATTGATGTTCAGCTTCTTAATCCTATGCCAGAGGCTTCTTTGGTTTATCCCCAAAATATTTGCCGCCTTCACTTGCACGCCGCCAGTCATCTTCAACGCGTTAATAATCATTTCCTTTTCCATAATTATCAGCCTGTCATCAAGCGCAATATTGCGATTAGTATCGGCAAGTGTTGCTGTAATTGAACCTTGCCGACGAATTATATCCGGCAAATGGCGAGGGTCAATGATCTCTTTTTCCGCTAAAACCGAGGCCTGCTCCAAGACATTTTTTAATTCCCTAATATTGCCCGGCCACGAATAACCTATAAAAAGTTGTAAAGCTCCGGGAGACAAACTTACCTTTTTTAAAAATTCGGCCAAAAAGAAATTTGCCAAAAGCGGGATGTCTTCCAATCTTTCGCGCAGGGAAGGTAAATTAATGGAAAATACATTTATGCGAAAAAACAAATCTTCTCGAAATAATCCCTCTTTTATCATCTTAGGCAAATCTTTATTTGTTGCCGCGATAAAGCGGGCATCAACACGAATGGGAACGTTTCCACCGACTCTTTCAAATTCCTTTTCCTGTAGAACGCGCAGAAGTTTTGCCTGTGTGGCCAGGGGCATATCGCCTATTTCGTCGAGAAATACCGTCCCGCCATCGGCTATTTCAAACTTCCCCTTCTTTTGTGCCAAAGCTCCGGTAAAAGAACCTTTTTCATGGCCAAAAAGCTCGCTTTCGAGCAAACCTTCCGGAATAGCCACACAATTAATCTTGACAAATGGCTTTCCCTTTCTCGCGCTATGCTCATAAATGCTCTGGGCAATCAATTCCTTGCCCGTACCGCTTTCTCCGCAGATCAGCACGGTGGAATCGGTGGGCGCGACTTTTAGTATTTGTGTAAAAACATTGCGCATGGAAACGCTGGAACCGATAACATGGGGGAATAATTCTTTTGCCTCGACTTGGCTTAGAATATTGGCCACATTTTCGAATACTTTTTCAATTTCTTTTACATCTTCGATTATTTTCTCCGGTTTTTCCAAGAGGTAATTTTTAAAAATAGGCAACTTTTGCGTTTTTTGTACAAATTGCACCAATGGCTTTAAAATAATCCGGATGATAAGTAAACTTACAAAAAAAGTTAAAAGCCCTATAAGCATGGTCAAATTAAAAAAACTAAATGTAGTTATTGAATTACTCCGGGCGGAAGGAACAATTAGCTGAAATGTTAGAATAACGCCAATGATGGAAATTCCGGAATAAATAAGCGGAATTAATATGTATAAATTAATATAGAATTTTTTCTGGTTCATATTTTTTATCTTAATGTTTTGTCACTAGTTTTGTCAGATCCCACATGGGCATAAAGATGGCGAGAGCAAAAAAGCCGACCACCGCGGCTAATCCCACGATAAGAATCGGCCCTATCGCGTCGGAGAGGCCTTTCACCGCATATTCCACTTCATCATCGTAGTGCTTGGTAATCTCCCGCAGCATTTCATCCATATTTCCCGATTCTTCACCGATGGCGATCATGTCAATAACCATCGGGGTAAAATATTTTGCCGTTTTTAAAGGAGCTGATATTCCCGCGCCCTCTTCAATACGCTCGCGGACATGCTCAAAAGCGCGCGCGATCGCTTCATTACCGATGGTCTCCTGCAAAATAGAAAGTGATTGCATCACCGGAACACCGCTGGTCTGCAAAATAGCGAAGATACTGGCAAAACGCGATAACGCCGCTTTCTTGAACAATGGTCCCAGAATGGGAAGCTCCAGCAAAAAAGAATCCCTCACAAATTTGCCCTGAGGCGTTCTGAAATAAGCAGCTAAACTAAAAATAATTATTAGCACAAGAGCCACAAGCAAATACCAGTAATTAGCCAAAAAAGCGTACAAAAGCATGGCGAATTTCGTCGGCCAGGGCAAAACAAGACCGGCTTTACTAAAGATAGAAGCAAACTGCGGCACGACAAAAGTAAGAAGCACGACAAAGGCAATGCTCAAAGCGATAACAACGATTAGGGGATATCTCAACGCGGCCTTGATATCCGACTTAACCTTGTTTTCATGTTCGATAATATAAATTAACCTTTCCAAAACACCGGGCACATTTCCGCTGATCTCACCTGCTTTTATCATTGCGCAATACAGAATTGAAAATATTTTCGGATATTTCTGCAGAGCCTCTGAAAGCGTTGAACCCTGCCGGATATCCATAATAACACTTGCTATCGCTTTTCTTAATACATGGCTTTCTGTTTGCGCCTCCAACACTTGCAATAGTCTTATGATAGGCACGCCGGCGCTCAGCATGGAACGAAACTGTTTGGTAAAGATGATTAAGTCCGCTACTTTTATCTTACCTGCGGCCCACATCATTTTCGACCACGGGCTATCCGCTGATTTTCTCTCCTCCATATTGATTTTTTCCGGGATTAGATTGCGCGCCACTATTATAGAAGTTGCCTCTTCACTGGACTGAGCCTCCAGCGTACCCGCCACTGTATTCCCATTTTCATTAATTGCCTTGTAACTAAATGTGGGCATTTTTTATCCTCATTATCTCTAGGTCATGACGGCGGATGCCGCTTCTTCCAGCGTGGTAATTCCCTGCATAACTTTTTGCGCCGCGTCTTCCCGCAGTGTTCTGAGTCTCCCAGCATCCACTGCCGCGCGGGTAATTTCCTTGCTTGATATTCTCTTGAGAATCATATCCTGCACTATTTCATCATTGACTAAAACTTCAAAAAGACCGGTTCTTCCCTTGTAACCTGTGTTCTTACACTGATAACAGCCCTTGCCGCGCTGAAAATTGGCCTTTTTTGCTTCTTGTGTTGATATGCCGAAAGCAGCAAAAGCCTTTTCGGGCGGCTGATACGCTTCTTTGCAATACGGACATACGGTGCGCACTAATCTCTGGGCGAAAGATACCAGCATAACGGACGAAATCAAAAAAGGTTCGATGCCCATATCGATAAATCTTGTTATCGCTCCCGCGGCATCGTTGGTATGCACGGTGCTTAAAACTCTATGCCCTGTTTGCGCGGCCTGTACCGATATCGCGGCTGTTTCCGCGTCTCGAATTTCACCTACCATAATAACATCCGGGTCCTGCCTGAGGATGGAGCGTAAACCGCTGGCAAAGGTCATCCCTGCTTTGCGGTTGAGCTGTGCCTGGCGTATGTTGTTTATTCTATATTCGACAGGATCTTCCAGAGTGATGATATTTACATCCGGTCTGTTTATGGAATTTAAAATCGCGTAAAGGCTGGTGCTTTTGCCGCTGCCCGTGGGACCGGTACTCAAAATCAATCCATAAGGTTTAACGCTCATACTTTCAATTTTGACCATATCCTCCGCGACCATGCCCAGGCGATCCAGCGTGTAAATTCCACCGCTCATGTCCAGCAGGCGTAAGACGATATTTTCCCCATAAATGGTGGGAATGGAAGAAACTCTGACATTGATTTCCTTCTTCTCTATTTTCAGCGTAAAGCGCCCGTCCTGAGGAATTCTGGATATGGTAATATCCATATTCGCTAAAATTTTCATGCGGGCGATAATGGGTAAAAAAAGTGATTTGGGAGGCGAAGGCACTTCCAGCAGTTTGCCATCGATACGAAATCGCAGTTGCACGGTGTTTTGCTGGGGGCTGATGTGGATATCGCTGGCGCCATCGCGGATGGCTTGCGCGAAAATAGAATTGGCCAGACGAACAACGGGCGCTTCCCCGGCCATATCCTGCAGAGAGGCGATTTGAATTTCTTCTTTGTCCGGGCCTTCCTCCGCCTGCAAATCGGCTTGAGAATCTATTTCCATGGTTTCCATGATGCCGCCCAAACCGGATTGCATGCCATAGAGACTGTTGATAATCTGGTTAACTTCTCTTTCCGTGCAGATCACCGGCTCTACTTCGCAATTGGCCAACACTTCAATGGAATCCAGAATATTTATATCAAGCGGATCGACAATGGCGCAGGTCAGCAATCGTCCCTTCTTTTTCAAAGGAGCTACCTGAGATTTTTGCGCGGTCTCGATGGGGATATAATGCGTTAAACTGACATCCAGAGGAAAATTGTCCGGATGATATTTTTCGATATTGAGCTGTTGACTTAATAAATCCATGATTTGCTGCTCGTTGACGATTCCCTGGCGCGTCAAATACTGGCCAAGCTTTAAACCGGCTTTTCTTTGCTCAATTAACGCCTGCTTGAGATTTTCTTCGGTCAAAAGCCCGGCATCCACAAGCATTTCACCCAAACGTTTCTTTTTCTTCATTTAACCTCCCGGATGACTTTCTCCTCAATGCTGCAGAGCCTTACGGTTAAAAAATACAGTATCAGCATCCCACTGGGATAATATTTTTGCTTTGACGGCAATGGGCGACGGCAATCTATTGATGGCGGCCTGTGCTTCCTGGCTATCATTGAAACATCTGTCTATAACTACTGAATATATGATGGAGGCTTCTTTTTTTTTCCAAAGGGGGGAAAAAACCAACGAAGGGATATTTTTTTGGTAACGATTTTCACTAAAATAATCGTACATTTCTTCTATATCTTTCCCTTCTTTCAAAAGCACTACGAACTTGCCTTCTTTAACCGGATTGACCTCGGCAGGCATAGAGGGAAGCGTTATGATATATCCCGTCACAATTCTATCTCTGTTTTTAATGTGAGGATTAGCTTTAACCACCGCATCGATTATTTTAGGACCCGTTTCGCCATATATATTATATAGCGTCCACCAAAGAGTCATTCCTTTTCTTATGGTTAACATGCCCAGAGCAGCGGGCATTTTATTCTCTTGTTGTTTTTCTTCCTCGTTAATCGCCACACTTGGAATTGAAGCTGTATTTATGGTTTCCGGCGTATTATTCACTGGCTCAGATTTTCCGGATGGAGAAACAATTGGCGCCTCCGGTAATTGTTTGTATGCCGGATCATTTCTATATTCTAAAATTATCGCTCTTATGGGAAAAATCACCGCAAGAATAAACACGAAACCCGCGGCCGCCCATTTTATTCTTCTGAACAATGGCGTGGCCATGTCGCTTACACAGCTACGGACCAAAAACCAGCCGGCCTTATTCTTGTTACGTATTATCAGCTTCAGGATTACTTCGTGGCAAAGAGAAACAACCTTTCGGGGATAACCACCGGTGGCCAGATAAATTGCTGTGTAACCCCAAAAGCTGAAAATTGGAGGCGCAATCTCAAAATTCCTCGCCACAGCAAGGCGAAATTTAATCATGGCTTGCATATGCTTAAAATTCAGCGACTTCAGATAATAAAGGAGATTGATCCGGTCAAAAAGATTGGCGCGCTTTTTAAGAATGAAATTGAACTCTTTTTGAGCAAAGATGATTATTTGCAGGAGCTTGTAATTATTCGTTTCGTAATTAAGAAATTCCCGTAATATCTCCAGGCAATCGCCGGGTATTTTCTGGCCTTCGTCAATGACCAGAACAACTATTTTATCTTCATCCACACCTTTGGCAAAAAGGTAATTCTTAATTTTTTCTTTTAATTGCCATTCACTCTCTTGGTTATTTGAATCTATAATTCCCAACATTAAGGCAACCGTTTGCAAAAATTCAATAGCGCTATCAAACGAAGGATCAAGTAAAAGGTGGGTTTCTATTTCTGCGGAATCCGAAGGTTTGGAAGAAAAGTTCTGAATCAGTTTGCGGCATAAAGTTGTTTTGCCGGTGCCGATGTCTCCGATAACCACATTAAGTCCGCGGCGCAGGCGAACAGACATTTCCAGCTTTTGCAGACAGCCGGTATGCTGAGGTGATGAAAAAAGAAATTCCGGCTCCGGCGAGTTGGAAAACGGTTCCTTTTTAAAATTGAGAATACTGTAATATTCCATTTTTAAGCGCCATCATCCTTTTAAGCTTTATTTTTGCTTAGGCTCCGTATTTCCTTTGTCTTCCTGTTGATTATCGGCGCTCTTTTGCTCCACCCCCGTTTTACCCTGCTTAGCTTTATCCTCATTAATAACTGATCCCTGGCTGGCATTTTGAGCTACCTGCAGAATGTGCGGCGTGATAAAGATCAAGACCTCTTCCATAGAATCGCTTTTGCTGTCCGATTTGAAAAGATAGCCCAGAACGGGAATATCTTTAAACAAAGGCCAGCCGGCATCCCCGTCCGCAATACGTTGTTTGGTTAAACCGGAAATAACGATGGTTTCACCATCTTTAACAATTAGCATCGTTTGAGTTTGCTTTTTTATAATGTAAGGGTTTCCTTCCACATTTCGTTGCGGATCAACTTCGTCTTTTTTCACTAAAATCGTCATTTTTAAGTTTTTGCCGTCAATTACATGCGGTGTAATTTCCAAACGCAAAACTACATCTTCAAATTTTACAACTCTGGTCTCTCTACCGCTGGTGTCTACTTCTCTGGTGACATAAGGCACTCTTTCTCCATTTTCCGTATATGCCTTCTGGTTGTCTAAAGTTGTGATAGACGGACTGGAAAGAATATTCAATAAGTTATCCTTCTGCAGAGCCTGCAACTGTATCTCCAAAATGTTACCTCCAATGGTACCAATGAGCAAAGCTAAAGAACCAGAAGCAACATTTGTTAAATTCGCAGCCTGAAAGTTAGACGCAAAACCTGTTCCTCCAATACCTACAGGTCCTTCGGCGGTTGGATTAATTGGAGATGTTGTACTCTCGCGGGTACCACCACCTAAAATAGTAGCATCTCTTTTGCTATACATACCGCCCCACATAACTCCTAAATCCCGGGCAACATTTTTTGTGGTTTCCACGATATTGGCTTTGATTAATATCTGCGGTGTCGGTTTATCAATTTGTTCGATAATCGGCAGCATTCTCATTAAATCTTCTCGAATAGCGGAAATAACCAGTGAGTTGCTGTGCTCATCGAGTTTAATTGAACCGCGCGGTTTTCCATCCTTATCTTTGGTCAGTAAATCCTGGAGCGTCTCCGCTAATTTTTTGGGATCGGCGTAATCGATTTTTATAATTACCGGCTGTAAAAGAGGATCCACCCATTGAATATCGCGTAATTGAACCTTTCTTTTCAAGTCTTGCTCAATATCATCGACGGTTTTCACCAAGATTACTTCGCCTTCCCAGGCATAAGATAAAGCATGCGTGCGTAATAATCCGGTAAAGGCCTGGTCCCATGGTACGTCCCGAAAATCCACATTGATTTCCCCTTTAAGATCATTTTTCACCAGAATATTTAAATCAACGGCTTTGGCCATGGCCCGCAAAACAGCTCGAAGTTCCGCCTGGCGCATGGTTAAATTAATTGATTTAGAAGGTAGTTTTTTTATCGCCGCTGCCGCCAGTGCGGCTGAAGATTCTTGCTTTGCCGTTAAATCCGCCACGTCAATCTTTTTAGGCTCCGCGGAAGGAGAATGACCCTGGGAGTTCTCCGCCTCGGTAGACCATTTTTCAAAAAATGCGTCTCTTTTAGCGCTTTTACCGGCACAGCCGAAGAAAAACACCAGCGTAATAATTATTAACGCCGATGTTACAATACTTTTATTAAGGCTAAAGCATTTCAAGTTAAAATCCTCCAATGCTGAATTTTATTCTTGTATGGGAATTTCTATTTCACTCCCCGTATTTTTATTTAACAAAATAACCTTCAACGGCGTAATGCCCTTTAATACATATCCTTCCATTTCCAATTGTTCGCCTATCCGATATTCAAACCCGTTAATAACCGCCAGCTTCTTCTTCCCGGAATCAACATAGCCGGAATAAATTATTTTAGCCCCGGCTCCTCCTTCCCTTGCCGCCCATTCCTTATACGAACTCCTTTCCCAAAATGGATTTCTTTGCCAATCCTTCTCAGCCATGACGATGATATAGGAATCAACACCGGCGACAATATCTTTTATTAAATCACCTTGTAAATCGCTCACAAAAGTATTTATCTGGGCGGGATTGGCGACAGCTTTAGCTTTTTTAGCGGCAGGACCGGCAATTAAATATTCATAAGCCGCGTATAAAATAAATAAGGCCGCTATCACTAAAATGATAATTTGTCTTTTATTTAACTTCGCCATAAATTCCTTTTTCTCTTAGCCGCCAATTGCTACCCATATTTTTAACCGAAATTCCATAGAATCCGGAAATTGTTGAATACTAATTTCTTCTATTTTGTCCAAATATGGCAACTCTCCCAGTTCAATCAACATTTTCCTGAAATTGGCAAACTCCCCCCTGAGAACGGCGCTTTGCAAAAGAAATGGAGGGCTGCCTGTTAATTTGCTTAAATCCGGAGTAAGCGATACTATCCTCAAATGTGATTTTCCTGTTATCGTTTTGAATACATCCTGAAACTTCCCTGACTCTTCGCGCGAAATAGTTGTTTTTTGGGGGTTGGGCAATAAGCTCGCTTCTTTTTTCTCCATTGATTTTGATAATGTTAAATAAATCGGCCCCAGCTCTTTTTGCGCGACAAGCTGATTTTCCAATTTTTTTATTTGGGTTAAATTATTATCGTTGTATTTATACAAAGGGAAAATTCCCAGCAGAACAACCAGTAATATAATACCGCCGCATACGAACAGATAACCAAGGCTTTTTTCCGGCATATTAAGCTTTAATTTCTTCATCATGACTATCCTATTTTCGCGTTTAGAGTAAAATGAAGGACTTCACTTTTTTTGAATGTAACAATGCCACTTTTCTGCACCGAAATCCCGCGGAACATCGGAGAATTCTCCAGTTTCATCACATACTGCGCCAATAACGAATCCAGCATTTCGCGTTCCCCAAAAATAACTCCCTCCACCATAACATCATCGATTGTTTCTTTGGTTGTTTTATCGGGAACAACCTTGGGCGCGGCACTTCCCGGCGCATTTATTTTGAAATTAATGAGCCGTATATTTTGAGGTGTCACAACCGCGATTTCTCCGATGGCGGCCATACCCAAATACTTCTGCGCGTATTGACGGGAAACTTTCCTATGTGCCTTTACTTCCTGGGACATTTTGGAGATTTGTTCCGTGGATAAAATCGGGTTATATAAGGACAATTCTTTTTCTAATTTTATCCGCTTTGTGCTTAGATTTTTTACTTCGAAAGCCTGATAAATTAACGCGAGAATACAAATCATTAAAGCCGCCGCGAAGGAGGTAAAAATTATTCTATTAATCCGTTTTACACGAACTTCTTTATTTTTTTCAAGGTAAGTGAAAATAGCATTGGGCGTGCGCGCGTTATCGGAAAGGGAAAGGCCTAAAACGGGAACCAGCGACATTCTTTCGGACAAAGACAATGATTCCGACGCAGAATAAGCTGACTGTTTTATGAAAGGATCAAAAAATTCTGTTTTTACGCCCAGCTGGTCGCCGATGTAAATTAAAAGAGGATTGTAAGCGTTCATGGCCGAAGAAATATAGAGCTTCTCCACTTTCACGTACCCGATGGAAGACGTGTAGTATTCCAGTGTCCTCTCTATTTGGCGAGCTAATCTTTCCCATACCGGAAAAATCATTTCCAATATTTCTTCTTCTCTTAAATTGTAACCGGCGTCAGACTTCGTTAATTTTTCCGAATCGGATCCCAGACTAAAAAGAATTTTTTTTGTTTCGTCTTTTTCCAGTTTAAAATTTCCGGTTTTTTCGGAAAATGAATCGGCAATCGCCTCCGTCATACTGCTGGTGCCGGTCTTAATACCGCGGGTCATCACCAGGTTATTTTTACTGTAGATATCGATGCGGGAAAAATCATTGCCGATAAATAAGCTGGCAAATGTTTCTTCGCTTGGCGGCATCCATTTTGAACGAAAAATATTTTGAATGGCAAAAGGAGCGATTGTGATTCCGGCAAGGGGCACGCCGATATTTGAAAATAAAGTTTTAACTTTTTCAATTTCCGCTTTCGGCGCCACGTAAACCATGACCAAATACTTGGAGATGCCCTGATCGTTTATTTCCCCTTGCAGTTCAAAATCAAAAATGGACTCTTTTTCATCAAGGGAAATTTCCTTTTTTGCGGTCCAGTAAATAACATTTTCCAACTGCTTTTTGGGAACATGGGGAATTTTTATATAGTTGACATTGACTTCGCCGGCCGGCATCATTGTCCAAACGCTACAATCGGAAAACGAACCGCAGAAGGCGGCCAGAGATGATTTTAAGAGCGCGTTGAAATCGGAAGAAGATTTAGATGTTAAATGACTATATTCGATTATCTTGTGATCAACTAAAACAGGCCTGCCGTCGGAAGCTCTCACGGTTTTGGCCAGACCAATAAATCCTTGCCCAAAATCAACTCCGATGGTGTAACGCTTTTTATCCGCAGCGCGCTTAGATGCTGAAATATTTAATATTTTTGCCGGTTTTTTTGCAGAAAAAGATATCTTAGGCTTTCCCGTTTCACCGGGTAAGCCTCCATCCTTGCCGCGGATGACATTAAGAAGTTTCTCTGTTGAGTTGATATCGTCTGTGCTGGCCAATAAATTCTCCTGATAAAAACTTTTATTAAAAAATTGTCTCCGGAAAATTTAATTAATCTTAATCAACTTTAATTAAATTTGATTAATTTTATCAATATATTTGGATTAATGCAACATATTTTGTAGCCATTCTCCATTATTTTTAGGTTTAAATTAGGGCTAATTTCTTTGATTTTTTTTATGGGATTAAAGCGGATTTACTAAAAAGAATGGTTTGGAAATTTTCGGAAAGGTTAAAGACGATTATTTAAATGAAAAAGGAGCCACCTTATAAAAAAAGTTAACTCCTATATTTGTTTTGGAGGCGGCATCCGGACTTGAACCGGAGAATAACGGTTTTGCAGAACTTAGGAGCCGGTGTAAGTATTTGATTTTATAAAACCTCACTTATTGATAAATGATTATATTTTGCCGCAATCCGCAACCCAGGCGCAACCAGCTTTCCGCATTTTGCAAATGATAGAAAAGCAGAGATCTTTAATATTCACCCCTCTTATCTAACCATGCCTCATATTCAGCATATATATATTCTTCGTTATTATACATCATCCAATCATCACCATAGACTTTTCTAGCCCAACCCTCAAAACGAGCATCCTGTAATTTTTCATAATTTCGCGTTTCAGTTTCTTGCTCACGTTGTCTGTCTTTTATTTTGTGGCATTTATTACAAACCACAATTAGATCTTCCGGGAGCTCATGTTTAAAGCGTTCGTAAGTAAGGTGATGGACATCTAACTTCCTTACCCATTTTGACGATCCACATCTTTGACACTTATAATCTGCTCTCTCTTTAGCTTGTATAGCTTTGATTTTCCATTCACGGGAAGAAAGATATTCTTTTAATTCTTCTTTCCATGTTTTTTCAGGCTTTTTGTATCCGAATAAGTCGTAAGTATCCATAATGTTTGCGGCCTACCAACTTTTATTTATCATTTTATCATTATATCATTTTAAGATCAAAAGATTGGATATATCATTGTCGAAACTTCACTAATTTTTTTCAAGTATTTCTACAGTACGAGTAGAATAGTTATAATAATAAAGGCTTACAATTATTCTTAATTGTCATTATTTTCTTGACATATTGGCATTAATATATTAATATATTGCCAAAAGAACATTAAAGTGAGGTGAAAATCATGATTACTCAATCGGAATTTCTAAGGAGATTATCTTCTTACACCCACATCACGCTCGGTGATTTGATGAATAAAGCAAATCGTCTTAGAGAGGCTGATGTGATCAGGCGCGGCGGGCGCGGCCTTTCGGCGGTGAAGATAGAACCCGATGATGCGCTTATGATCATTTTGGCGATCATGAGTGGAGCAAGCGCGAATGAATGCCCGGCGGCGGCGGAAAAGTTGGCTGCCCTACCTCTCTTGAACGTGGATGGTAGCGAACAAACAAAAGCCGAGCTAAAGGAAATCAGAGATGATGCCGTTATTCTCTTGGTACCCACTGAATTTCTGGCCCTTGGCAGAACTCTGGAAGAAATTCTTGCCGATCCGCATAAGGCTGAAATAGTGGAATCGTTTTCTGTGGATTATATCAACAACCATGCCGTCGTGACATGGGCAGATGGTCGGGAAGATCATTTTGGCAAGAAGGGATCTTTCAATAGTCGCGTCACGATTACACTTAGTGGGAACGTACTCGTGAAATTAAGCCGGGCTATCAAGATACCATTAAATGGGCATCTTGAATGGACTCGTAAGGCCCTTAAGATCAGCGCTGAGCAGGGCGAAGAAGCGGCGGCAAAGTGGATTGAAGAGAACCCTTTCATAGAAGAAAAGTGATAGAAGAAAAATGAGTTCGCCCCCGATAGTAAGAAAACCTGAGAAGGTTGTCGAAATTGATGAAACCGTGACCCACATCATCATGAAAAAAACTGTTCACACGGTCAAGATCAAGGATGAAGCGAGCGCAAAGTATTATCGGATCACCAGAACGCCAATTAAGAAAGGTCTTCAGATGACCGGCGCGTAATTTCTATAATAATTGAATACCGAATTTTGCGAAGCCGAAAGCCAGCACAAACCTATAAATGGGGTGCTGGTTTTTTTTGTGAGAATTGAAAGGTAAAACGTAATGTCGGGATGGGTAAAAATAAAACCAGCGGCGCGGTATGCAGGGATCTCCGAAAGGACAATGCGGGATTGGTTAAAAGATGGCCTGGTACATAGTCGTCTTCCGTCCGGCACTATTTTGATTAGGTATGAACAAATCGATCAATTTCTCAAGCAGTACGAAGCGAAGGAAAATAAGGTTGACCAGATCGTAAATGACACGCTGCGGGAGTTGGGATAATGGCAAGTCCTCAAATTGAAAACGGCCATATTGATATTGCACACGAGATTGCCGGTGCGCTCATGAAAACGAATCTCTCAGCATATCAATCGCGGATTTTGTGGGCTCTATGGCGAAAAACTTACGGCTGGCACAAAACAGAGGATTGGATTTCAAATAGTCAGTTTGTCGAAATGACTGGGATTGCAAAAAGCCATGTTTCCAGGGCCGTGAAGGAATTGAGTTTGAGAAATATGGTTACCAATTCGGGTAACAAAATAGCATTTAATAAGGACTACACTCAATGGCGTGAGTTACCTCACGGGGTAAGGGCATATCAAGTTGTTACCAATTCGGGTAACTCCATTACCAATTCGGGTAACACTGTTACCCCATCGGGTAATAAAGTTACCAATTCGGGAGTACACAAAAGAAACTATACAAAAGAAACTATTCAAAAGAAAGCTTTACAAAAGAAAATATCTTCGTCGCTCTCAAAAGACTTTTTGGTTTTTTATGAAGCCTATCCGCGTAAAGTTGGGAAGATAGCAGCATTGAAAGCGTGGAATAAACTTAATGGAAATAGACCAGCGATAGAAGAAATATTAAAGGCGATCGAACAGCAAAAACAATCCACACAGTGGATCAAAGACGGTGGGCAATTCATACCGCACCCCGCAACGTGGATTAATCAAGGCCGGTGGGAAGATGAAGGGATTGAAAAACATCCTCTATCAGGAATTGTTTCAGACATAAATATTAAAAATTTAACCACTGATATTTGGAAACTGCCCTCATGAAAAATCGAAAACTTTTTAAAGAATATATGACGGCGCTCGCCGAACTCTTCGGAAAGGAACTTACCGCACTACTCAACGGCCTTTATTGGAAGATCTTGGAACCGTTCGGTGATGAGCAATGCGAGGCAGCATTCAAGGAGCTTATCTTCTCATCGAGGTTTTTCCCGAAGCCCGCTGACTTTCTCGAACTTCTCCGAGGCAAGAAAGAAGACCAGGCGGCGCGGGCATGGATCAAGGTTGTTGATGCTGTTCGTGGTATTGGCAATTACGAGAGCGTTCAGTTCGACGATCCCATTATCCATTCTGTTTTTAAATTTTGGGGTGGATGGGGAGTCACGGCCGATTGGAAGGAATCAGAACTAAAATGGAAGCAGAAGGAGTTTGAACGGCTCTATGTGATTATGTCGGCCAATAAAGAACATCCGACCTATTTGCCGGGGCTGAATGAGATAAATAACGCAGCTTCCGGATGCGATATCCAGGCGAAACCAGTGAGGATTGGCTTTGATGATCAAAAGAAAATTGAAGCAACGCAAGACCCCCCTGGGTAAAATCTTTACGACCTTGCCAAATCTAACCGAGTTGGCAGTCTAACGCGTGCGATTTGAAGGTTTTGCTTTCATGCCAAAGGAGGAAAATGAAAAAACTATCGAAGCAAGCAGCAGATTTGAAAAAATCCATTTTGAAGGATTATGAAATTACAGACGAAGCCGGAATTGCAATTTTGCAAACCGCAATGGAAGCGTTTGAGCAGATGAAGGATGCTC
>Ga0154766_117_pt9 | contig 15096 bp, 16 predicted proteins | sample Rifle2008BG16ft_FD_105774 | JGI IMG/M metagenome (GOLD analysis project Ga0154766, IMG submission 105774) | Deltaproteobacteria bacterium RBG_16_44_11
ACTGCCCTTCGGACGCCCATGCAAAAACCGGCGGTTTTGGCAAGTTTAATTTCCATTGGTTCAGTTTTTCCTCAGCAGAATAAAAAACTCTTTATTACCCACTGGTCCTAACAGGGGCGATGAACAAGTCCCTTCAACTTTAAGATCTAGTGTTTGACAAAAATTTGCAACTCTCAGAATTACCTGGTCATGAACAGCTGAATCTTTTACTAATCCCTTTTTGCCAACTTCTTGTCTTTCCGCTTCAAATTGAGGCTTAATCAGCGCCAAAATTTGTGCCTTATCTTTAAGCAATCTCACAACCGGCGGAAGAACAATTTTCAGCGAGATAAACGACACATCAATTGTGGCTAAATCCGGTAATTCCTTTAAATGATTGCCATCATAGTAGCGTACATTTGTACGCTCGATAACAACGACACGTTTGTCTTCACGCAATTTCCAGGCAAGCTGTCCGTAACCGACATCCAGAGCGTAAACTTTGCGTGCTCCGGCTTGCAGCAAACAATCCGTAAAACCTCCGGTTGACGCTCCCACATCAAGGACATCAAAATCCCTGACATCCAGTTTGAATTCTTCCAAAGCTTTTTTTAATTTCAGACCACCGCGACTAACGTATGGATTGTCCTCACCCTTTATTTGCACCTGCGCATCAACGGGAACGAGAATGCCTGCTTTATCCGGATAGGTTTCGTTAATTTTTACAGTTTTGGCTAAAATCAGTGCGCGGGCTTTTTCCTGCGTGGGCGAAATTCCGCGATCGACCAGCAATTTATCCAAACGAATTTTTTCCATGCGCATATTCTCACATTACCGAGATTGATGATATCGAGGCAGCGAAGAAGCCAGCGGCGTGGGGTGTCCTATCGGACTATTGTTTGCCATTTTATTTTAGCCTCCAAATATCAAGAGTAAAGATTTGACCACTAGTTCCCCCTCAATCAGCAGTTTGAATTGTTTCTATTTTCTTAAGTTTCTCATTCCAATATATGACTATTTCTGCCTTTCCAAGGTATGTCAACTTCACACCATCATATTTAAGCATTACTGGCGAAGGATAATTATTTGTATCTATAGCAGTGGTCTGCGATATGAGAGCCCCTTGCTTTACTGAGCGTATATAAACAATATTATAAAAATTCTTTACATCTAATTCATAAAAATTTTTACAAGGAGAAGTTGCAAAGCAAAATGATATTACCAGTTTTGCCTTCTTAGAATTATTGTTCCTTAATAATATTGCATAATCTTGGTAACCATCTCCATTAAAATCTGATTTAACTATTCCAGGTATTTCGTTCTGGAATTTCTTACTAAAAAAATCTCTGGTTTGGGCATCAAGATCATTTAAACCTAATAAATGATAGCCGGGAAATTGATTGAGAATTTTCATTTCTTCATTATTTATTTCTTTTTTGCTTTCTGTTCCAGCAATAGAGCAACAGGAAGTGGTAACAACAGTAATTACAATAATAAAAAAAATACAGTAAAGTTGTTTCATTATAATTTCCTCACAAGATCAGCATATTTAATGCGGTAGATGGGGCTGTTCAAAAATGTTCAGATGCAAGGCGCGCAAAAATCTGAACCGCGAGGCGTATATAGACATACGGTGAGCGGTGCGGTTTGCAGCGCAACACAGCAGATGAGCGTTTTTCAACAGCCCTAAGCTGATCATTTTCCCAGCATTTCTTTTATCGCCCGTTTAATGCCTTCCTCATCAATGCCGTATTTGCGGCGTAATTGCGCCTGGGTGGCATGTTGGACAAATTTATCGGGGATGCCCAGTCTCTTTACCTGAACACCGGTTATGCCTTTCTCAGCCAGCAATTCCAGAACGGCACTGCCGAAACCTCCCTGAAGTTCATTTTCTTCGACGGTAATTATTTTTTTACAAGATGAAGCTGCCTTTAATATAAGTTCGCTATCGATTGGTTTAACAAACCGGGCATTGATAACTTTAACATTAATACCTTCTTTAGAAATTGTCTGGGCCGCGGCAAGTGCCGGATAAACCGTCGAACCGATGGCAATAATGGCCATATCGGAGCCTTCCCGCAGTACTTCGCCTTTACCTATTTCCAGATTTTTCAGCTCACTATCCAGCATTGTGCCTACACCTCTGCCTCTTGGATACCTCACTGAAACCGGAGAACCACTGTCAACGGCAGTTTTCAGCATATGCCGCAACTCGTTTTCATCTTTGGGCGCCATGACAATTATATTAGGAATTGAACGTAAATAAGAATAATCAAAAAGCCCCTGATGGGTCGCACCATCTTCACCGACAATGCCGGCACGGTCGATGGCAAAAACAACCGGTAGTTTTTGCAGACAGACATCGTGTAAAATTTGATCGTAAGCTCGCTGAAGAAAAGTCGAATAAATAGCCACTACCGGAAGAAAACCTTCTGTCGCCAAACCGGCAGCAAAAGTCACCGCGTGTTGTTCAGCAATGCCTACATCATATAAACGCTGGGGGAATTCCTGAGAGAATTGATCCAACCCCGTTCCTTCGCACATGGCGGCGGTAATGGCGACAATGCGGGAATCAACGCGGGCAAGCTCGAGCATGGTTTTGCCAAAAATATCCGTGTAAGTCGGGATAGCGGAAGGCGCAGCCAGTGGCTTACCTGTTTGAACATCAAAAGATGACAGGCCGTGATAAGTGAGAGGTTTTTCTTCAGCAAATTTGTAGCCTTTTCCTTTTTTAGTTATAACATGTACGAGCACGGGACCTTCTAAAGCTTTGATGTTTTCAAAATTTTTAATGAGATGATCTAAACGATGACCTTCCAATGGCCCTACATAAGTAAAGCCCAGTTCTTCAAATAGCGCGCCGGGAACTACAAATGTTTTTAATGATTCTTCTATTTGCTGAGATAATTTGACGATATGGTCGCCAATTCCGGGAATGCCTTTTAAAAAATTTTTAATATCCGTCTTTAATTTCGTCACTGTATGACCGGTCATCATGCGGTTCAAATATGAAGATAGAGCACCGACATTGGGAGAGATGAACATTTCATTATCATTTAACACAATGATCATATCTTTTTTGCGATCGCCGGCCCAGTTCAAAGCTTCAAAAGCCATGCCTGTGGTCATGGAACCATCGCCGATTACGGCAATTATTTTATTGCGCTCACCCTTTAAGCATCTGGCTTCGGTAAACCCTGCCGCAGCGGAGATAGAAGTTCCGCTGTGTCCGACATTAAATACATCATAGATGCTCTCTTCTCTTTTAGGGAATCCGCTGATACCGTTTTTACTGCGCATGGTGGCGATTTTTTCTTTGCGTCCGGTGATAATTTTATGAGCGTAACACTGATGGCCGACATCCCAAATAATTTTATCCTGCGGTGTATTAAAAACGAAGTGAAGCGCCAAGGTTATTTCCACTGCGCCTAAAGATGAAGCTAAATGACCGCCGCAAGAAGCAACTGTATTAATAATCAAGTCCCTGATTTCCTGCGCCAGAGTATTGAGCTCGGCGTTATTTAGCTTACGGATATCCGCGGGATAATTTACTTTTTGCAAAACGCTGTAATCTACTGTTTCTTTTTGTTTGACCAAAATTAGCGCCTTTCTAATAACTTAATAACCCTATGTTTTTCTTTCCTCTATATAACGCGCAATAATACGCAATGGCCGCGCTCGTTCATCAAAATTAGAGATGCTTTCCATCGCAGTATCTACATACTTTTTTAACCTTTCTTTCGCTGCGTCCAGCCCCAGCAAAGACGGATAGGTAAGTTTGCCATGAACCGCGTCGCTGCCGGTTTCTTTACCCATCAATTTCCGGTCGCCTTCCACATTCAAAATATCATCTGCTATTTGGAAAGCCATACCTATATTTGTTCCGTATTGGGACAGCGCTTGAACTTTATCTTTCGGGGCATTGAACAAAATGGCACCCGTTTTTACCGCAGCAACAATTAACGCTCCGGTTTTACGCCGGTGAATATCTCCAAGGCTGTTTTCATCAGGCACACTTTTTTCTGAAAGCACGTCCAACGCTTGGCCTCCTACCATACCGGAAATTCCAGCCGCCTGTGCAATTTCCTGAATTACAGACAGACGCCTTTGGACAGGCAGCCGTTCTTTTTCCGCGCGTGATAAAAGAACAAATGCCTCCGTGAGCAGCGCGTCACCGGCTAAAATTGCCATAGCTTCTCCAAAAACTTTATGGCTGGTCGGCTTGCCGCGCCGAAAATCATCGTTATCCATCGCCGGCAGATCGTCATGAATGAGGGAATAGGTGTGAATTAATTCTAAGGCGCAGGCAACCGGCATAGCGGGCGCCAGATTGCCTCCAACCGCATCCACTGCGGCGAGGCAAAGAATCGGCCGAATCCTTTTCCCTCCGGCAAAAACACTATAATGAACAGCTTTATAAATGTCCGCGGGTATATTGCTTTGGGGCGTAAGATAGCGCAGCAGGGCTTCTTCCACGATATTTCGCCTGTCCTGCAGATAGGCTTTTAAAAACGCTTCATCCTTTTCAATCACTTTCATCTTCCTGAAAACGTTTTGACTGCAAGGAATCTTCTTTTCCCAAAAGCATTTCCACACGCCTTTGGGTTTCCTCCAGTTTGGCAGAACAAAAGCGAATAAGTCTTATCCCTTCTTCAAAGGACTTCATGGATTCCTCGAGCGGCATATCGCCTGCTTCCATTTTTCTTACTATATCTTCGAGCTTCTGCAGCGCATCTTCAAACTTTTCTTTTGCCATAAATTTACCCCGTTAAAGAAAGTCCCCAACTCCCGTCAGGGGGTTAAAGTCTTGTAACACAGATGGCTGTTTAATGCCGCCATCTGAAATCGCAAAGCGCCCGTTAACCTAACGGGGCTTACTCCTGAGATATTTTCTGTACTCTGGCGTCTATACTACCTCTAGCCAGTTGGATATTAACATTCTCCCCTATACTTAAGGCATCTGCCTGACGAATAATCATCCCGCCGGCCAGGCTACGCGTAATACTGTAACCCCTGCGCAAAACACCCAGAGGGTTTAAAGACTCCAAAACAGCCGAATTTTTCTGGAGGCGCTCTTTATGCGCCGCCAAACGGCTTAAAAAATAAACATATATATCTTTGTTAATATTTTTTATTAAAATTTTCTTTTCACCAATTTGCCTGGCCGGACTTTGATGAAAAAGACGCAGTTCCATTTGCCGAATCTCGGCATATAGAGATTCCCTTTCGTAATGCAAAGATTTTAAGAGCCGTTCTTTTAAGGCATCCAAATGAATTTGCAGATCAATTAAAAAGCGGCGTGGATCTTTCAGCCTTTCTTGTAAACCAGCAAGTGCGTCCCGTTTATCCTCCAGATCGCGGCAATAACCGGATATTAACCTCTGTTTTAGCTTGCCCAGCTTCGCCAATAATTCGCTCCTTTGCGGCATAACCAGCTCCGCGGCAGCGGACGGCGTTGGCGCGCGCAAGTCCGCCACAAAATCACAAATGGTAAAATCAGTTTCATGGCCGAACGCCGACACTATGGGAATCGTTGATTGGAAAATTTCCCTCGCCAAAGTTTCATCATTAAAAGGAGCTAAATCTTCCAAAGAGCCGCCGCCGCGCGCAATAATGATAACATCAACAGAGCCGTAAGCGTGTAAATTGCGCAACGCCTGAATTACTTCGGCGGCCGCTTCAGCTCCTTGCACTCTCACCGGCGCAACTAATATATTCATACAGTGGAAACGCCGTTTGGTGATATTTAAAATATCTTTAATCACCGCGCCGGTAGGAGAAGTAATTATTCCAATTGTTTCGGGTAAAAAAGGAATAGATTTTTTATACTGTTCATCGAATAGTCCTTCAGCGGCAAGCCTGGCTTTGAGTTGCTCAAATATTTTTTGCAGTGCGCCGATGCCTCTTGGCTCGACGGATTCGACGATAAGTTGATACTCTCCGCGCGGCGGATAAACGCTCAACCTCGCTCGACACAGGATACTCGTGCCTTCTTCCAGATCAAATCCTATGTCTTGTCTGAAACGTCCGAATTGACGGAAAAAAACAGCCCTGATCTGACTCTTTTCATCCTTCAGCGTAAAATAAACATGCCCGGACTGCGGCCGGCGCAAGTTGGAAACTTCTCCCTCCACCCATACAAAGCCGAATGTTTCCTCAAGAAGGAATTTAATATTATCATTCAGTTGTGAAACAGTGATTATTTCTTTCATCTGCACAATCCCGCGTTGTGGAGTACCAGATATCGAAAGGTAAAACAAGATTGAATTTAAGCTCCCGAAATTAAATAAATATGCAGGAATTAGCACTATGCAAACGGACTAAAGTATCTTACGGACACAAACAGATGAACATGCTACGGGGAATTGTAATATAGGGATTAATTACTATAGATTGACTTTTATTCTTCCATGTTTTAAATAAGCTCTTCACGTAAAAATAAAGGGGACAATAAATTTGATGAAGAAAAAGGAACTATTAAATAAACCTGTAGAACATATAGACATTAAATCCATTAACGCCGTGGAAATTATTCAAGCCATGGGGAAAATGTCCTTTTCCGCCCGTGATTTAGCCACAGCCGCGGATATTTATGACCGAATGCTCAAAGAAAAGAACTGCGCGATTATCTTAACCCTCTCCGGATCAACCTCTGCCGCCGGCTGCATGCAAGTTTATGTTGATTTGGTAAAAAATAATATGGTGGACGCCATCGTGGCCACGGGCGCTTCGATTGTCGATATGGATTTTTTTGAAGCTCTGGGGTTTAAGCATTATCAGGGCACACCGTTTGTTGATGATAAATTATTGCGCAAACTTTATATTGACCGGATTTACGATACTTATATTGACGAAGAACAACTCCAAATTTGCGACCGCACGATTAAGAAAATTGCGGATACTCTTCCTCCACGTGCTTATTCTTCCAGGGAATTCATTGCCGAGATGGGGAAATATTTACAAAAACACGCCAAGAAGAAAGCATCTCTTGTCCAAACCGCATACGAGCATGATGTTCCCATTTTTTGTCCGGCGTTTTCCGACAGCTCTGCGGGTTTCGGCCTTGTGTTACATCAGCATGAGCGTCCTGAAAATCATATTTCCATTGATTCGGTAAAAGATTTCCGGGAATTAACGATGATTAAAATTAAAGCGGGCACCAGCGGTTTATTGATGATTGGCGGAGGTGTTCCGAAAAACTTCGCCCAGGATACGGTTGTCTGCGCGGAAATACTGGGCAAGGAAGTCCCTATGCATAAATACGCTATTCAAATAACCGTGGCTGATGCGCGTGACGGGGCTTGCTCCAGCTCCACTTTGAAGGAGGCCAATTCCTGGGGAAAGGTCGATTCATCCTGCGAACAAATGGTTTACGCTGAAGCTACAACCGTGTTGCCCCTCATAGCCAGTTATGCCTACCACAAGGGAAACTGGAAGAAACGGAAAAAATGGCAATTAGCTAAAATCTTTAATGCTTTAAAATAAAATTATTTGGTGGAGATGAGGGGGATCGAACCCCTGGCCTCGGCGTTGCGAACGCCGCGCTCTCCCAGCTGAGCTACATCCCCAACCTTTCAGCTTTTCATAGAAAAAGCGGCAGAGCATATATTATTGTTTGTCTTAGTGTCAAGAAATTGTTAACTCGTTTCTTGACTTGACAAAATCATTGAGTTTTTTCTATACTCATATAAAGTTTCCATAAAAGAATACAGCTATAAACATTAATGCGGTCATGGAACGCACGCCTCTTACATTATTGGATTCTTTCTAGGTAACAGAAACGGCGACAAAAAAGTAATTTTACCAAGGAGAAAAATATGGCAAAAATTGACGCTTTTTTTCAACTTATGCATAACCAAGGCGCATCCGACCTTCATCTTGTTGCCGGACAGCAACCGGCCATTAGAATCCGTGGTGAAATAGAACGAATAAAATACGACAAACTTACTAATGAAGAAATAAAAGTTCTTGTCTACGAAATTACGCCGGAACATAAAATCAAGCAGTTTGAAGAAACCGGCGACGTTGACTTTGCTTACGAGGTCCCTTCTCTGGCGCGCTATCGCGCCAACTATTTTCAACAAAAAAATGGAATGGGCGCCGTATTTCGCGAAATACCTAATAAAATCGCCACATGCGCAGACCTGGGGCTTCCTTCCGTAGTGGCAAAATTAGCCACTCTCCCGCGTGGATTAGTGCTCGTCACCGGACCAACAGGTTGCGGCAAGTCCACAACACTGGCCGCGATTATTGATGAAGCCAACCGCCTGCGCAAAGACCATATTATTACGATTGAAGATCCTATTGAATTTGTCCATCAAACCCAGGGCTGCATCGTTAATCAGCGTGAAGTCGGGCTTCACACTAAAAGTTTTGCCGCCGCTCTGCGCGGCGCTCTGCGTGAAGACCCGGATATTATTCTGGTGGGTGAAATGCGCGATCTGGAAACCATCTCGCTGGCAATCGAAGCAGCTTCCACAGGTCATCTTGTTTTCGCTACAGTACATACGACCAGCGCGGCAAAAACAGTCGATAGAGTGATCGAGGTTTTTCCCGCTTCCGAACAATTGCAAATCCGCTCCACGCTGGCCGATGGTTTGCGCGCGGTTATTTCGCAGATTTTATTCAAAAGAATTGATATCAAAGGCCGCTGTGTCGCTTTGGAAATATTAATCGCCAACTCCGCGGTTCGTAATTTGATCCGCGAATCTAAAACCTTTCAAATTCCTACTTCGATACAAACGGGGAAAAAATACGGGATGCAGCTTATGGATGATGGAATTATGGATCTATATAACCGCGGCTGGATTGGCAGCGATGAAGCTTACATCAAATCGAATGATAAAGCCCGCTTCCGTCCGCTTTTAAAATATCCGCCGACAGACTTTACCGAAGCATAAACATAAAAAAGAGGACATCTTATGAGAAAACCGGAAATAGACCATATCCTGACAAGAATGCTGGAATCCAATGTAAACATTTCTGATATTATCCTGACGGTAGATAAACCTTTTCAGGTTGAGACATCGGGCCGATTAGTGGGAGTCGACCTAGAACCGCCCCTGGAAAAATTAACGCCCTTTCAAACAGAGATTTTTGCCCTAAATTTGATTAATCAGGATCAACGGCTCATAGAAACACTGGTTAAAGAGGGCTCTTGCGATTTGTCTTATGAATTGCCGGGAATCGCGCGTTTCCGCGTGAACATATTTTCACAACTTGGCCATTACTCTATCGTTTTAAGAAAACTGGAATCAAAAATTCCTTCCTGTGCAGAGCTGGGACTGCCCGATGCCTATTACCGCATCTCCGCCGAAAAAAATGGAATTGTGCTGATAACAGGAGCTACCGGTACCGGTAAAACTACATCTCTTGCCGCAGTTATTAATGAAATCAATGAAAATAATTCGGTGCATATCATCACCCTGGAAGACCCGGTGGAATACACGCATTCTCAAAAACAAGCCACCATAAATCAGCGCGAACTGGGCAAGGATTTCGATTCTTTTGCCAATGGTTTACGCGCCGCTCTACGTCAGGCGCCAAAGGTGATTCTGGTCGGAGAAATGCGCGATCGAGAATCCGTGGAAATTGCCATGAACGCCGCAGAAACCGGCCATCTGGTTTTGAGTACCTTACATACTATAGATGCCGGCCAGACAGTTAACCGTATTCTCGGCATGTTTTCCATAGAAGAAGAAAATCAAATTCGCACGCGTCTGGCTGATTCGCTGCGCTGGATTGTCTGTCAACGTTTGATGCCAAAAGTCGGCGGTGGCCGTGTTGCCGCCTTTGAAGCACTGGGCACCAGTCTGCGTGTCAGGGACATCATCCTGCATGGCGAATCAGAAGGGAAAACATTCTTCGACATTATCCAGCAAGGAAAAGCCTTTGGCATGATTACTTTCGACAACTGCATCGTCGACCTTTACGAAAAAGGATTAATTACTGAAGATACAGCCAGAGCTTATGCCTCTAACAAATCCAATGTTGGCCGAGGAATTGACTCGATAAAAAGCGCCCGTGGTGAAAAAACCAGCGACTTGCGCAAGCTTGAAGTGGACAGCTTGTATGGTAAGGCTAAAACAGATCCGTGGAAAGTATAGCAAGGAAACTTTCACTGTGTGTAAGGAAATGACACCAAGGAGATTAAAATGAGTAAAGAAAAATCGTTATCGGAAACAACTACCTCAGCAGAAATAGATTATTCCGGACGGCCTTTTGGCTACCTTAACCCTGATCGTGAAACGGCCATGATTTGTCACCAAGATGCGGCGATCAGAGATAATATTAGCAAGGCCATTAAAGAACTAAATTTCGATGTAGTCGAACCGTCGACATTTAAAGAAGCCCTAAGATATATGCGTTTTCACATTTTTAACGTGATTGTTATTGATGAAAATTTCGACACCGACACATGGGAAGTTAATTACGTCCTGAATTATATAGAAAACCTGATCACGCCTGTGCGCCGCCAAATTTTTGTTGTTTTAATTAGCGAAACTTATCCAACTATGGATAACATGCGCGCCTATAATAAAAGCGTCAATTTAGTTATCAATAAAAAAGAAATTGCGGAAGCAACCATAATTCTTAAAAAAGAAATTGCGGAAAATACAGACTTCTATTATCTGTTCAAAGAAAGTATTCGTAAGTTCGGGAAAATTTAAGCTTTATTTGCCGCAGGTTTTATTCGACGTATAATTTCTTGGGCCTCATCTTCAAGCCCCATTGCCTTGTAAGCAGAAACTAAGCCAAGATAATAAAGCTGAATGTCGTCATGTGTAATTGCCTGCTGAAACGCCTCGGCCGCTTGCGAATAATATTTTTCCTTAAACAGGATATTGCCTAAACGATTATAATAAGCTCCGGCACTTTTATCGCCGCCATACTGCACAGCCCTCCAATAAGCCTCCCAACCCTCTTTTATTTGCCCCAAACCGATAAGACTATCTCCCAGCGAACAATAATAAAAGGGGTTATCCGGATTTCCGGCAATGCATTTGTTGATTATTCTTTTAGCTTCTTTATGGTTTTGTGCCTGTTGAAATAAGACAGCTAATTTAAAGCAGTACTGGCCGGCCTGCTCTGTGTCAATTTGGCCGGCGCGCATATAGGCGTCTTCACTTTCGGCAATCATGCCCGCGGCAAATAAAGCTTCGCCCCAAAAGCAATAAAAAACAGGGTTGTTGTTTTCCATCCCCACGATTTTTTCATAAATAACGCAGGCCTTTTTAGCTTGGCCCAGATGAAGATAGGCATTCCCCAGCTCAACTAAAAGACCGATATCTTCCGGCTGCGCGGAAACGGCCTTTTCGCAGATTTCCACAAGTTTCTGATATTTTTTTTCCTGTTTATAAATGCGTACAAGTTCATCAAAGGCAAAACCCGTAAAAATTTTCCTCTGCAGCTCTCTTTCCAATAGTATATTTAAACATTCTATAGCTGTTTCTGCAGCTCCGCTATCATAGTAGGCCCAGGCCAGCATTAAAAGCACCGATTCTTCTTCCGGGTAGAAACGATGAATTTCTTCGCAGATCGTTATCGCTTCCTTATATTTGCCCTGTTTTAAGAGATCATCGGCATAATCGAGCTTTTTAATTATTTCGGGTTCTTTAATCATGACACCAAAAAAAATGGGGGAGAAGATTCTCCCCCGTGTTTCTAGCAGCTGCAAGACGAGCCGCAGCCACCTGTATCCGCCGGTGAAAGGTTGGAAGTTAATTTAAATCCGGAACCTTGCGGCGAGTTTACAAAGTCAATATTGATTGGTTTTGCTTGACTATAAATATCTTTATCAATGATATATTTTGTCCCTTTTTCCTCAAACACTTCGTCTTCATTCTTAGGCTCATCCAGAACCATGCCCAAAGAGGGGCCGGATCACCCAATAGACAGAGTAATGCGTATGGCAGAAGCCGCATTCTTATCTTTAAGAAAATTTTTTATTGCCTCAGCAGCTTTATCTGTAACTGTAATCATTAAATTTCCTCCTTCTTTTGATGGATACATTACCATCAATCTTTTGTTTAATTTAGCCATATTTGACGGGTTGTCAATTATATTTTTGCGTAAACGCCGGGAATAATCGTCATTTCTTCCAGTAATAACATAATATTTGTTTGGGTTGACATTGAGTGGCCAACTCGATTATTATTCCCACAAAGCCCAAAACAATAAAATGGCTGAAGTTTATATGAGAATATTTTAGGCACAATTTTCGTAGTTATCCTAGCCGGCGTGCTTAAGCCGTTAACAATTTATTTGCCCCAGCTTCAAGCTGATCATCCATAGAAAGGATAACATCTTAAAATGAAAGAAAAACAGTTTGCCAGTTTTCAGAACATTATATTCTTTATACTATTAGGAATTGTTACAGTCTTTTTTGCCTATATCCTGAAACCTTTTTTCTTTGCTATTTTCTGGGCCGTTTTGATTGCCGGTATATTCGCCCCGTTGAATAAACGACTGAGCGAAAAAATACAAAGCCCTAATTTATCCGCCAGCCTGACACTGAGTGCTGTGTTAGTTTGTTTGATTCTGCCGATCGGATTGCTTATTGGCCTGCTGATTGAAGAATCACTGGAAATATATAAGTCAGTTGATTCAAACAGTATTAAGTGGATTGATACTCTCACGGGAATTATGAAATCTTTGAGCAAACACCGGCTCTTTAAGCGCTTAAATTTGGATCAGGCATTTCTTATTGACAAATCAATGGCAACATTTAAAGCGGTTGCTGAATATCTTTTTCAACATCTTTCTGCAATCACTCAAAATGCCATTATCTTGATTATCCAGTTTGCCATTATGGTGTATTCTCTTTTTTATTTTATACGCGACAGGGAAAAATTCATTAAAGCCGCCGCCCGATATATACCGGTCAGTAATAAACATCTGACCGCTTTCGTTCATAACTTTCTGACTACAGCAAATGCCACCTTGAAAACAACTTTTGTTATCGGGGGCATTCAGGGCTTTTTGGGAGGGCTGATCTTCTATATAACGGGCATTGAAAGAGCCTTTATCTGGGGTGTGATTATGCTCTTTCTTTCTGTCGTGCCAGCTGTTGGTTGTTCTCTGGTTTGGGTGCCCGCGGGCATTATCATGCTCTTCTTGGGAAATATCTGGCAGGGTATTGTTATCCTGGTCTTCGGCGCGGTAGTCATCAGCAGCGTAGATAATTTATTGCGCCCGATACTTTTAGGCCGTGATATTGAGATGCACTCCTTATTAATATTTCTTTCCACGCTGGGAGGAATAGCATCTTTTGGTTTTTCCGGTTTTGTTCTGGGACCGGTTATTGCTTCTCTTTTCCTGGCCAGCTGGAGATTATTTTTGGAACTTTATCAAAAAGAAGAGAATGTTAGCGACATGCAGAAAAGGTCAAAATAATTAATGCCGCTTGTAGCCTTTCTATTGATCATTCTTGCCGCTGCTCTTCACGCCCTGTGGAATTTTGCCGCAAAAAAAGCATCGGGCAATCTTAGCGTGATTTGGATGGGCTTGGCAATGGCAACAATCGCCATTATTCCTTTTTTATTTCTTCTTTCACCCGACCAAATATTTGTATTAGAAGCATGGCCTTTTGTTCTGGCAACGGGAATAATTCACGCCGTTTATTTCTTCGCTCTTGCCAAGGCATATGAGCATGGTGATATTTCTGTTGTCTATCCTATTTCCAGAGGAAGCGGCATAGCCGGCACAGCCATCATAGCTTATCTATTGCTGCAAGAGAAAATATCGTTTATCGGCGCTTCCGGCATTTTATTTATTTGTCTGGGAACGGTTTTTCTTGGGCTAAATAATACTCATCAAAAACGCGGCATCTTTTTCTCACTATTAGTTGCGGCAATGATCATTGCTTATTCGATTGTTGATAAACTGGGGGTCGGTATAATACATCCATTAGGCTACATATTCGGATTGGTATTTTTGACAACAATTTTTTTGGCACCTTATATGCTGATAAATAAGCAACAAGAATTATTATCGGCCATAAAGAATATGAAAAAATATTCCTTGATCATAGGACTGGGTTCCGGGGGAACTTATTTGATCATCCTTTTCGTCTTTCAAATGGCTCAAATCAGTTATGTTGTTGCGGCAAGAGAAATATCTGTCGCTTTGGGAGCGTTATTAGGAATCATCTTCCTGAAGGAACAGAATTCAGTCCAAAAGATGTTTTGCATTACTTGTATTGTAATTGGTATGTTCTTAATAAAAATCGCTTAATGCTGTTTAATTAATAATTTCGATACTCGTATACATAGTTATACTTTTTCGGACTGGACTAAAAAGCGCCACAAAGCCTTTCTGTGTACTTCCTTGGCGTAGTTGATACCGATGCGGGGAGTAGCTAAAATGGACTTTGCCGGAATACTTTTGTAATTTTCCACCCATAATTTACTGCCCCGTGTCACATCCCAGCCGTTTAAAGATTTATCTATTCCTAATGCCTGACAGAGCTTGGCCGGGCCGTTAGCAAGCTGGACTCCACTTCTTTTTCTGCGGAACTCCATTTCTTTTTCTCCGGTAAGCGGCAGTATCGCGCGTACAAGTACCGCGCAAGGATTTCCTTCTTCTTGGGTTACCAGATTGAGCATGTAGTGCATACCGTAGGTAAAATAAACATAGGCATGACCGGGCTTGCCGAACATGACGGCATTGCGCGGCGTCTTTCCGCGATGAGCGTGGCAGGCGCTATCCTGTTCACCACAGTAAGCTTCCGTTTCAACAATTATCCCGGCAAGCTCGATGCGGCCGATTTTACGCGCCAATTTTTTTCCTAAAAGCGCGCGGGCAACTTGCCGCGTATCGCGCTCATAAAATTTTCTATTCAATATATCCATGACTAATAAAATGTTTGAAATGATTTTGTCTGATTTTTTAAAAGGCTGAAAAAATTAATTACCAAGGCCTCGGCCTTTAAAAAGGCCGAGGCGCGATTTGTTAACTAATTATTTTAAATCAATTTAAGACAATTCTTTACGAGATATTCCGCCGTTTGCAGAGCACCTTTGGCCGCACCCAGCTTGGTGTTATGCGCGAGACATACGTATTTAATACCGTTTTCCATAACCGGATCTTTACGGATGCGTCCGACAGTAACTGTCA